>SWBW01000548.1_pt1 | contig 40263 bp, 38 predicted proteins | sample 4693041 | NCBI WGS metagenome assembly SWBW01 (sample SAMN10267271, study PRJNA491770) | bioreactor metagenome | isolation source: DHS bioreactor inoculated with marine methane seep sediment | place: Japan: Omine Ridge, Nankai Trough | collected 2006-05-06 | reverse complement strand
CCTAATTCAGTCAAATATACAACATATCCAACACCATTTACATTTATTATTATTTTATCTTCATCTTTATTTATTATTTTCCCACTCAAAAAACCTATCATATTCTAACATTTATAATTTAGCTGCAAAAAATGCACTGTAATACATTTATACAAACTAGTGTAACACCTTATCTAAGCATTGCCAAAAGTCAATATATATGATATAAAAGAGAAACGATTATCATTATGGATTTCTCAGTTCTATAATAATAATTTTTATTGATGCTCAATTAATTAACAACTAGTAACAATTAGTTACTAAAATTTACTAAAAATATTATGCCAATCAAAGATGCAGGTAAAAAGTACATGAAGGTTACTTTAAAAAACACAGAAAAAAACCGTAAAATTCGTGGAGCTTACCGATCAGCTATCAAAAATCTAGAAAAAGCTGTTGCTGAAAAAGATACAAAAAAAATTGATGAGTATCTAAAACTTTCACAAAAAACTTTGGACAAAGCTGTTCAAAAAAATGCACTAAAGAAAAATACAGCATCACGCAAGAAATCACGACTAAATAAAATGGTTGTAGCTGCAAAAAAATAAACTTACAAAAAGCGGTTTCAAAAGCGGTTTTTATTTTAAAGTGACATTCATACACTCTATTTATAACAAAATAAAAATCCCAGGTATCATGATTTATGATACCTGGGAAATATTTTTTTGAACTATAACAATATTTCATCCACTTGCCAATCTAAAACTTCACCTGCTAAAAATGGTGTCCCAAACTTATCAGAACTTATCTGCGTACATCTCTCAACAATATGAGGAGTACGACATACTTTCATAATTTCTGTTGGGAGTTCCAAGTTGTAAAATTGTGGACCAAACACACCCGCAAAATCATTAAACTTTTTTACTGATTCAGCGTGTTCAAATGCTTTTAAATACAAAGGTATTGCATAAAATTCATTTAAACATCCTCCATTACCCCCATCACAAAATTTATATTCATCTGCATGTGATGCTCCATCTGTTCCAAGAAAACAATCTTTTCTTCCACTAACAGCTAAAGAAATTACAGATTCTTGATCTGTCGGAGAATTGATAACTGGATAACAATTGCGACTTGGCCACATATATACATCATTACAATTAAATAACATATATTGTGGTGCAACTGTTGCAGCCACATTAGGTGGTGTACTTTGTATAAACTGCACACCTTCTTTTGTAGATACATGTTCCAAAATAATACGAAGTTTTGGAAATGCATCGTGGATAAGAGATAATTTCATATCAACAAAAACACGTTCTCTATCCCAGAGTGCCACTTTTGGATTAGTGACTTCACCATGCAAACACAAAGGTAAATCTTTTTCCTCCATACGAGCAAATATTGGCCACATCTTTTTTAAATTAGTCACACCAGAATCTGAGCCTGTCGTTGCTCCACAAGGATACAACTTAGCTGCAAGTATGTATGCTGATTTGACCGCTGCATCAATATCTTCTACTGTAGTTTCATCTGTTAAATATAATGCTACAAAAGGTCGAAATTGCTTATTGACCAATTTCCCTTCTGTTTGTGCTTCAATACAATAACTATTTGCATCAATTACGTCTGCTAAAGGTTTTTTAGTATTTAGCATACCTAATGCATAACGGAACTGCACAGCACTCCATCCAACTGTCCAAAAAAACTGTGAGATTTCACGCCAATGTACATGAAAATTACTTGGCATAATTATTTCACCATATGTGAAACCACCTTTTGTATATACTTTCATAAATCACACCTCCATTTTGGAAATAACTTGAACAACATAAATGCTGTCAGAATATTAAACAATATCATCCACGGTCTAAACAACAGTGGTGAACCTATTGATATAGCACTAGCACCTGCGCGATACATTTGCCATACACCCAAAGGTGTGAAAATACCACCTCCGCCAATAATTGGTTTTGTGATACCAGCCTGCCGTGCACGTGCAATCCATACAACTACATATTTCAATAATTGTTTTCCTGAAAATCCTCCACCACCATACTTTTTAAGTGGTGACTCTGTAAATTCTGGAAAAACCTCCCATTTAATCCAGTCAGGTAGCTCAGCCCATGGCAATGTATTTGATACACAAATACCACTACAAGCTTCATGCTCAGCAATCTTGCGTACACTTTCAATATCTGAAAGTGCATTTACTTTTACGACAATCTCTAACTCCAGAGGTGCCAAGATACTCAAAATCTCTCGTTGCTCCCCTACCAAACCAGAAACATCATGACAAGTATTAGGACAAGAAATATTTAATTTGAGAATTGGCAATATATTAAATTCATGCAAATATCTGCGCATAATTTCAACAAATTCCCGCGCTTCTTCGATACGTTCTTCACGTGTCCCTCTCACCAACATCAATGAAAGTGCCCATGGTTTTCTACATTTTTGCCATAATCCTTTTTTGAGATAATATTCTACCCCAAAATTGCTCAAACCTACAGCATTGAGCATGCCACCACACAACCATCTTTTGAAATCTATAAAGATACAATCTGGTCGCATTGACGATGGTGAACTATCGTCTTTGAGTGGCATATTTCCCACCACTGCATCAACCGTTACTGTTTTTACTACAAACATCGATAACTTTTTTGCAATCCATGCAAACGGCTGGATAAATTTATGGTACGGATAACCCTCACCAAAAAAACCCATCGTACCACTTGCCAATATAACTGGTGGTAATTCAATATTTTTCTTTTCCATAAGTCAGCCTTCTCCTCTATTTAATTGTTCATGAACATCTCTTTCCTCTTTTGCACAATCATTACAGAAATATACAAAAAAAGCAATGCCATATTGCCTTTTCCTTTATCAATATACACATCAATGACTTTTTTATGTCGATGATAACTGTGTTTTAAATTGTGTCCGAATTTGATTTGAAAAATCCTCACTATCCCTATCTACTCTATCATTATCTATTTCTGCTTTCATTTCTATTTCTTCAAATGTGCCTTTTTGTCTAATTATTTCCATATCATAGAGAACTTCATCAACAAATCCTGGTAGCAACATTTTATACGTAACTGGAAAATTAACATCAGCAACATCTTCCACTCTTCTAGTTATTGCATTTATACAATTCCATGATAACGTATTATAAAATTTGGGAGTATCATAAATAACATTGATGTCCTCTGCAATTAATTTAAATAACTTTTGTATAGTTTTTGGTTCAGCATCTACATTATATAAATAAACCTTTTCACCACGAACATTTGTACGTGTTCCTATTATATCTCTTTCTGTTCCGACAACATAGATAAGTTCAAATTTATTTAATAAACCAGTCCATGGTGAAAAAGCTTCATTTTCTTCTCGTCTAGTTTCTACTGAAACAACAATGTATTCATCATTTTCAAAACCAAATGTAATGAAAATATGCGCTAGTCCATGAAAATCATCAAAATGTGAAATTATAACATCAACACTGTCCATTTCACTAAGTTTAAATTTATCTGTAATATATTTACCATCTGCCCCACCATCAACATTCCATGTGAAATCACGCATATTTTGTATGGTAATATTATCTCCGGATATTTGAATTTGTGGCAACTTATCATGACCTAATTCCCAAGATCTGTCATGATTAGGTGTACGTGTCATAGAGGCTAATCCCATTGTTGCCACTACAATCAGTATACTTAATATTATTACACCTACCTTCTTCATAATTATTTTATTATGAATTTACAATAAATAAATCTAAAGCTGAATCAATATCACAATTACCTAACTTTATATCAAAATCATATTTAACCAACATTTTATGCATTTGTTTTATTTTTGCATATGACAATCTATCAACCATTCCTATAGACTTTTGCACAACAAACGGATGTAGTTTCACGCTACTAGCTATCATACTTTTATCTCGCAACCCATCCTCCATTGCACTACCCACATTTACCAAGGTCCTTACTTGATATGCATACATACTAAAGATATGAAATTTATCATCTCCCGCTGCAATCTGCTTATTTAACAGTTTTAATGCTACTCCACGATTTCCTGATGCAACTGCCTCTATCATCTCAAACATATCAGCATCAATTTTTCCTTTTACAATTTCATGCACATAACATATTTTAACCGTTCCTTTATTAACATAACAAATTAATTTCTCGATTTCTTGTGACAACTTCCACAAATCATTTCCAACAAACAAAATTAATTCTTTTTTCGCATCATTTTCAATTTTTGTATCATTTTTTTTAAATTGATTACCAATCCATTCCTCCAGAGTATAATCGTCCAATAAATTACTTTCTTTAATAGTGTCTGCATTATTGTTTAACCACTTAAACAACACAGCATTTTTTTTCACTTTACCATTTTCAAAAAATACAATGATATCATCAATATTGTTTTCAAGTCGTTCGATAATATCTTTTTGTTCTGGTGCTTTTGTATTTGCAAAAAAATTTTGTATAATTATTAATTTTTTTGTAGCAAATAAGCTTTGCTCACCAAAAGACTGCTTAATATTTGCAATATTACAATCTTCATCACAATCAAATTCAACCAAACCATCTCCGTTTGGATTTTTTTCAAAAAAATTTTTCTTTAGTTGTTTTACTTTTTGTGAAGATTGATAAGTTTCCTCACCATAAAAAAATAAAATCATAAAAAATATTATAATTATTCTGAATATCTGCTATATTTCTATTATATCACAACAATCAAAAGGTCCAACCTAGGGTTAACCTTAGGTTGGACCTTTTTCATGCAAAAATCACAATTGATTTACTGCAAAGTTTTTTCATCCTCCAATCGATCTTGATATTCTTCTGCATCTTCATAACTGATTTTTTGACCATGTGGCAAAACGTGCATCCAAATTTGTCCTGGTACAAAATGAACTTCTTGTCCACTCTCATCATAAAATGCAAATGTTTTGTTAGTTCCTTTTTCTCTTTTCCACGTACCATCTATTTCTTGTCCATTGAAATAAAATTCAGCCTCTCCTTCAAATACAGTATCAAACCATGGATCTCCCAATTGCATATTTGGATATTGGTTACTCTCTATTTTTTCTTCAGGCACTCCACTCCACGGATCCAATAACCCATCCACAACATAATCTTTTTCTGCTAACCAACTATCTCTTTTGGCTACAATTCCTATAATATTTTTTGGTGCATATTGTTCACCACTTGCATAATCTATACTCGGCTCACCCTTATGAAATCTTTTGTATGAATTTGTCTCTGGATCATATTCATATTTAATACGATGCTGACTAGTGTCAAATTTTACATCTACCGTTCCATGCTCTGGCCGATTTTCTCTTGCAATTTCACCCTGATGTTTAAATCCCTCTGTTAAATTTTCTCCACCATACCCCTTGTCTTGCGACATTTTTATTATCCCATTTAAATCAGCATATGCAGAGTTAGCACTATAAAATGTAATATTTGGATCAATATATCCAGCCCGAGTACCATCACTTGATGTTGTACCACTTCCAACTTCTAGATTATCAGCAAGTTCTTTGTTCATTGCTGCTGCTGCTACAATTGACTTTCCCCATGTTACAAATACAGCTCCAAGTGAATCAGCTACAGCCATATGATCAACTCGTCCACTACGCATCGGCCCTATTTCATCAGGAGTTTCACATTGAAATGTTCCCATCAATCTTGGCTCATTATGCATCCTATGTGGCATCTCCAAAACCATGTCTGCCTTATCAAGATTTTTCCAATAAGGTCGAGCATCAATGCTACCACTATACATTATAGAAAAAGCTCGCTTATCATTATTATCACAAGCAAGTCCAGTTATGACACTAGCATTTTCTGGTTCTTCATACGGTATAAGTCCTACCATTTCTTTTTCCTCCTCGACTGGAGCTATCTCTTTTTTATCTTTACTACACCCACATCCAGCAAGTGCCACAACTGCAATACAGCCAAATCCAACTGTTGAAATAAACTTTTTATTCATAAATTTACTAAATAATTATTTAACACTTTTTATAGTATATCACATTGAATAACTATAACCCAAAAAACAAACTATGTACAAAATATTCTTTATATGCAATCATTGAATACTCATGCAAGTAGCATGTGATAAAATTATTATTTCCTAATCAGAAAACACTAACTATTCTTTAAAAAAAGAGGCTTATTATGTTAACATTTCTTGTTAAATACGATAATAATTGTGATGAGTGTTATAAAAAAATATGTGATTTTTTCATAATGAAAAAAAACATACAAATGAAATATCATATCTGTTTCGCCTGTCGAAATCTTCTCAAAAAAGATGGGTGGATAGATTATGGTTGCGGAACACACTAAATATGACAATAAAAATTGTCTCATAAAATTTTCCACTTGGAGGAAAAATAATGCCGGTAACATTTCAAATTAATTTAAATAGTGTGTCTGAATCGAAAGCTAGAGAATTAAAAGGATTATGCACTCCACATCAAGAAACTTTTGATACTTTACTGTGTTATGATAAACATCTTCTTTTGATACATGTCTATATGAAAACAAAAAATCATAAATGTAATAGTATCGTTATCAAAATTTGCAATAAAGCAGGGATGCCACTTGTATCTTATGACATCACTGGTTGGACACAGTCACTAGATGATAACCTTATTAATGAGGCACTAGCACAAAAATTTGGGTACTTAACTACTGAACTTGACGAATTAACAATTCGCTTACGTGAAGTTACAGCACTTTTGCAAGCATACCGTTTATAACAACTGTTATATCACTTTTTCAAAAATCCTGACTGATAAAATATCAATCAGGATTTTATTATTCTAAAGTTCTCCCCAATTATCACCGCTTTCCGTATCCACTACTAAGGGTACTGACAATTTACAAACGTTTTCCATTACTCTTACTATATTTTTATTAAATTCTTCTACAATTTCTTTTTTAACCTCAAATATAATTTCATCATGTACTTGCAATATTGCGTATACGTCTCCTTCACTATATGTTTTTGCAATATATCTATCTGCCGCTATCATTGCTAATTTCATTATATCTGCAGCAAGTCCTTGAATTGGCATATTAATTGCTGCACGTTCAGCTCCACTTTTTAACATGAAATTTTTTGCAGTTATATTTGGCACATATCTCCTACGACCAAATAATGTTTCTACATACCCGACTTCAGCCGCTTCTTTTTTTGTATTTTCTATATATGTCTTTACACCAGCAAATTTTTCAAAATATGTTGCTATAAATTCTTTTGCTTCTTCCCTACTTATACCAGCTGCTACTGCAAATCCATGTGCCCCCATTCCATAAATAAGTCCAAAATTTAATTCTTTTGCACTCGCTCTCTCAATTTTTGTAATTTCTTCTGGATTTTTACCCATTACTGTTGCGGCTGTAGTTGTGTGAATATCAGCACCTTCATTAAATGCCTTAATCATTGTCTTATCTCCGCTTGCATGTGCAACGCACCGCAGATCGATTTGAGAATAATCAGCACTAACAAATACATATCCATCACTCGCTACAAAGCCATCACGCATTTTCCGACCTTCTTCTGTACGAATTGGAATATTTTGCAAATTTGGCTCAGAAGATGACAACCTTCCTGTTGAAGTAACTGCTTGATTAAATGTTGTATGAATTTTATTTTCACTATCCGTCAAAGTCGGTAACACATCTATATATGTAGATTTAAGTTTAAATAATTCTCTGTATTTTTCAATATTTTCTACTATCGGATGAACATCTCTAATTTTATCTAATTCACTAGATGCTGTTGAAAATCCTGTTTTTGTTTTTTTAATATCTTTCGTATCAATTCCAAGTTTTTCAAAAAGAATTACTCTTAATTGCTTTGTTGAGTTAATATTAAATACTTCTTCTGCATGCTTATAAATGTTTTCTGATAATTCTTCTATATTTCCATCAATGTACTCTGCTATTTTACTAAACGTATTTTTATCAAGTTTAATCCCTCGTTCCTCCATGTTAAACAAAATTTCAATGAGTGGCATCTCCATAGTATCCAGCATTGTTTGAATATTTGCTTTTTCTTTTTGAGTTTTCAACGTTTCACTAATTTTTTTATCAAAATGACTAGCTAATCCATTTGTATAATATACTTTTTCACAAACCGTTTGTTTTTCATTATCATTATCCCTAAGTTCCAACGCCATTTGTGCACCTGTGGCTTTTTTCTCCAACATCACACCAAACACATCAAATACCAATGTATCGAACTTTAACTTCTTGTTTTGTTGCGTAATATAAGCCTGCAACAAAACATCCTGTACACCACCTTTTAGGACAATTTTGCATTTTTTTAATTCATGCATCATATCCTTAATATCAAAAATTATTTTTTTAATATTATCATCCTCCAAAAACTCAACACACACGTTCTTCGACTCCTTATTAATTTGTATATATAACAATTCATCATCAACCACAATTGCCAGACCATAGATAACGCCATCAGAACAATCAACAGCTACAACAGTTTTTTTATTTTTTAAACTCTCTAATGTTTTTTTTACTTGAGACCCTTCCAATGTTTTTATTTTTATTTCTTCTCCATTATTTTTATCTTCTCCATTTTCAGGTAAACGCTTCAAAAGACTTGTGAATCCCATTTGCAAAAACATTTTACGAGCAGTATCAAAAGTCATATCAGAAGTTTTGGCAAAATCATAATTAATAGGTTCTATTGGCACATCAGTTTTGATAATGCCTAATTCTTTTGAGAGAAATGCTTTCTCTTTATCTGTTTCAAGCTTTTTACGCCATGCATCTTTTATATTATTAAGGTTTGCATACACTCCATCAAGGTCTCCATATTCTGAGAGTAGTGCTATCGCAGTCTTCTCACCCACACCTTTTACTCCCGGTATATTATCACTACTATCCCCTCGCAAACCTTTATAATCTGGAATTTGTTCAACTGTTACTCCCATCTTTTCTTTTACAAGTTCTCTGTCATAAAGCACCATGTCATGAATCCCTCGACTCATTGTAAACACACGAGCATGATCATCTACTAATTGCAAAGTATCTTTATCACCTGTTACAATAATTGTCTCTACTTTATCACCACTTGCCTGCTTTGCAATAGTCCCTATCACATCATCAGCTTCATACCCTTCCATCTCAGCAATCACAATCCCCATTGACCTCACAACATCTTTGACAAGGTCAAATTGAGGAATTAGATCTTCCGGAGTTTCCTTGCGAGTTGCCTTGTAATCACTGTACATATCATGTCGAAAATTCTTCCCTGGCAAATCAAAGGTAGCTACAATATAATCCGGCTGAAATTTCTCAAGTACAGTAAGAAGTGTAGAAGTAAACCCAAAAACAGCATTGGTCTGAATTCCCTCGTCATTGGTAAGAGGTGGAATAGCATGATAAGCCCGATGCACAATCGCATTTCCATCAAGTAAAAGTAAAGTTTTCTTTTCTGATTTTGTCATAAAAATTGTTTATAAATAATTGTAGTGACACTCCTTGTGGGTGTCTTATGTTTCATCTTAAAGGACAGACACAAAACCTATCTCTACAATAATACAACCCTTACTCAATCTACGCAAAAAATATCAACTAGATAGCTAAGTTTAGTAATCTAATTGCTATTTCATAAAAGATTAACCATAAACATCTCACCTTTTTAAGGGGGATATGTCCGAAGGACAGAGGGGGTTTAAACCACATTCTTCAATAATTTTGATATTGCTTACCACTACCAAAACCTCCTCTTTTAAAAGGAATGGGGGGCTTTTGTATCATTGCTCCCAGTATGCAAAAAAGGTCCAACCTTTGAATGTCCCAAGGTTAAACATTGCCTTATCATCTATTTCACCTTATCCCTTTATACTTTATTATCAAGACTACATTTTCTATAAATATCATTCTGAACCACCATCCCACATAACTTCAAAGATGGATTTTAGTGTATTAAAAATACTTTGGCTAGCTATAATAATTCCAAATTCATCTTTATATGACACAATTCCAATTTTATTATTTTCATATAAACAAATTTCACATTCAATATTAAATTTGTCATTCTTGATAAATCTAGTCTGTCGTAAAGATTCTACATTATTACTTGCTAAATTTCTCATTGATTCATTTTCAGGATATATTGCTCGCAACCAGATTTTATTTTTCTTTCGCTCTGGTATAAAAAAATCAAAGAAAAAGCTTTTGTCAAAAAATTCTTTGTAATCATTGGAATACCATGCGAGCATTTCTTGATTTGATGTTTTTAAGATATCTTTATATATTTCTTTAATTCCCTCCTCTCCCTCAAAAAATCGAATGTCTGGTTTTTTATCCAGAAGTGCAAAAATGGCTAAAAAACTAGGCATAACTTTTTCCAACTTTTCTTTCTGTCTTTCTAAATTATCGATCATTTTTCTCGGATCTTCAGCATAAAATAAGGTTTTTCGTTTTTTTACTGAACTTATAAGTCCTTTTTTCTTCAAAGATTCAATTGCTAAATACACAGTACTCCTATTTACACCTGATTTTTTAGTTAATTGCGCAATATTAGCTTCTCCCGTCTCCAAAAGTGCCATGTATACCAATGATTCGTATTCAGTTAAACCAAAGATTTTGAGTTCTTTATATAGCTTATTCATAAAAATGATATTATTTATGTTATTACTTTCATTATAGTAAAATATGCTAGTTTTGTCAATGTTTAAGGAAAAAACCAACTGTATATTTTTTCCTTAATTTCATCTTTAACACATTTTATACTATTTTTTCATAGCTATGGTATATTACATAGTTAACAAAAAGGTTAACAGAAGATTAACTCTTGAAAAAAATCGAGGAAAAGATCATGAAAAAAATTATAGTTTTATCTATTGCTATTGTATTAATATTAATTAGTACTCAATGTCACTCAAAAGAAAAAATTATAAGAGGACGAACCCACATCGTAGGCACTCGCATTTCACACCCTACTGATACTAGAAAGGACAGGAGAGATAACATTTATTTTGAAATCTTATGTGTAAATGATGTTCAGTATTTGCGCGTAGGCAAAGCTAGTAGAAATCCTTCAGGCAATGCTATAGTGCCTTATTTCAAAAAAGATGGGTCGTTACACACCTGTTCAGAGTAAAAACGTTTAATGGACTTATTGTATAACATTACAATTTACAGAAATATAGCCCACATATATTAAATTAATATTTGTGGGCTTTTTCTCTGGGCTTTTATTTACATTAAAATATGTGCAATATATGAACAAATGTATGCTGAAACAAATCCTATAGCAACCATCATGAATCCATATAGTAATGGTGAGTAATGCTTCAACTGAGCATGTTGTACTCCAAAAATAAATAGTAAAACTAATCCTGTCATAACAGAAATCATACGAGCTAGTACTAGATCATTTACTAATATATAAGGAAATAACGGAAGACTTACCACAACAAAAGTTAATAGAAATGATGCCACTGCCTGCTCCATGTCTCTTTTGGAATAAATTTTATCACTTAAGACTTGTGAACTAGATACCAAAGGACCAAATGCATTTGCAAAACTACTAGTTACTCCAATGATGAAACCTGCTAATAATATAGTCCACTGATTGTCTGTTAAAAAGGATGTTATTAGAGATACGCAAAAACCTGCAATAATTGACCCAAATAATCCAAAGATCATCCCTGTGATTTTATCAATTATATTCATAATATTGTAATAAATAATAATATTCTTACTAAAAATACATCTTTAATTTGAAGCTTTTATTTGCCTCTATTATGTAGTAAAATAGAGGTTTTGTCAAGGCTTTTTTATTTAGATATCATGCATACCAATACACTGGACTAATCCATTTAACGACATTATTAAAATCAAAAATAGTGGACGGTCATGACCGTCCACTACAAAATTCTCATATTTTGTACAACATTTATTCTTTCACCAATACTACACTTTCAATAATCACATCTTCAACTGGTTTATCTTGTGCTCCTACTTCTACTTCTTCGATTGTAGTTACAACATCCATACCTCCTGTAACTTCACCAAATACTGTGTGTTTTGTATCTAGAAAATTATTTGGTGCTGTATTGATAAAAAATTGACTACCATTTGTACCTGGTCCACTATTTGCTAGCGCAATTGTTCCTACGTTATTTTTGTTATTTGAGTGAATTTCATCACCAAACTTATAATCAGGTCCTCCAAATCCTGTCCCATCAGGATCACCACCTTGAATCATGAAATCCTTAATAACTCTATGAAAAACCACATTATCATAATCACCTTTATCTGAAATTGTACAGAAGTTTGCAACTGCTACTGGTGCGTCTTCATTATAAAATTTAATCGTTATGTCTCCTTTGTTAGTTTTTAATGTTGCACTTTTACATGTTTGTGCAAATTCCATATTAATTTGCTGGGGTATATTATCCATAGTTTTTGATTGTTGTGAATTATTATTTACTTTATTTGCAACGTCTCCTTTTCCTATTGTGTCTTCTAGTGCCTTTTCTAGTTTATCATTTTCTTTATTTACAGCATCTTCTAAATTCTTTTTTGCTTCCGTATTTATATCAGTCAATGTTTTCACATATCCCTTTGCTTTTTCGGTCTGTTGCGCTTGTTTATTTGCTATTTGACTATCTTGCTGACATCCCGTCAATACTAGAAATGCACAGCAGCTGAGTGCTACTCCTATTGGTTTTTTCATATTATTGTTTTTTGTTCTTTACGAGATTGCTTCGTTGTGCCTCCTCGCAATGACACTGTTAAAATTATATTTTCTTTCATTTTCACTTACCCATTCACATGATATCACGAATTTATTTTGTGGCAATATTTCACTGACATTTTCTGGCCACTCTATGACAATAAGTGCTTTATCATTTTCTATGATATCACTCCAACCTATGAGTTCCATATCATCACTACCTATTCTATACGCATCTATGTGATAAATTTTTTCAATACCATATTTATTAACATCATATTCTTTGATAATATTGAATGTCGGTGATGTATACGGTCCCTGAGCTTCAAATTCTTTTAAAATACCTTGTGTAAATGTAGTTTTACCTGCACCTAAATCACCATCTAAACACACTAAAAAACCACCATTAACCATTTCTTTCACAAAATCACTAGCTAATTCATATGTTTGTTCTATTGTGCCTGTTGTTGCATTTTTCATCTCCTGTAGAATACGATATTTTTACAAAAGAATCAATTATTTCTTGAGTTTTCTTCATTTTCCAACTATTATAAATGTAGATTAGTTTATTAAAAACATTTGAATAAATTTCAACATATGGGAGAAGCTTGATGAAAAAAGCAAAATTAGATTTAACAAAGATTAATCTTGCAGCAATTTTGTCCAATAGTGACAGATTCATGAAGCAACATAGATTCTGTATACAGGCACCTACTGTAGCTCCACCAAAAAGGATTTTTATAAAGGAATCTCTTTTTATAAGCCGCTAAAAATAATCATTTTTTGAAAACTTCAAATACTACAATTTTAAAAAGGAGAATGTAAATTTACTTTCTCCTTTTTTATTTTTTTTGTAATATAATGATATTTCTAAAATAACTTCTGGTGACACTAGAATAAAATAATTTAAAAGAGTGATGTTTATATATAAACATCACTCTAAAATAAACCCCTAGGATTTTCCATAATTTAGATTAGTCAAAATAATTAACATAGGAAAAGCTATTATACATGCTATTGTACCAAAAATTCCGATGAAAAAATTAGGTCCTCCCACAATTACTTTTTGACCATAAAACAGGTTATCCAATGTTTTATTTCTTGTATCATACGCATCTGCAATTGCTATGGCAAAAATACCAAACCACACAACCCCAAATTGCAAAACAATAAAATACACAATGCTACTACTAATTGGTAATGTAAAAAAATGATTTAATACCCAAACGAATACGTAGCCCTCCACATAAAGTGACAGCAATGCTATTATTTTTTGCACTGATACTGAAAAATTCATTAAATTAATCTCCTTTTGAAAAAACTTAATCTATCTTTACAAAGAACTTACTAATTAAAAAAATGTATCATTTTTTTAATCCCAAGTCAATCAATTCGATTGAGTACTTTTCTAAGATTTTCAAAATTCATTGACAATTTCTTTTTGTATTGCTAATGTTCACTATCAACTGTTAAGAAAAAATTCGCTCATGCCGAAATCGGAAATCAGACAATTTGAAAAGCTTGTGACTGATAGTGAACATGTTTTAGTTTTACTTCCAGAAAATCCAAGAGGTGACCAGTTTTCTGCAGCACTTGCGATAGCTCATTTTTGTGACTTCAAAAGTATCAAAACCACAATCGCATTTAATGACCCTTATGAACAAATTTCACTTTTTAGTTTTTTACCTAAACCAACTAGTACTAAAATTACACATTCAATATCTGGAACTCGTGATTTAATCCTATCTTTCAATACAAAATACAATAAAATTCTAGATGTAAAAACAGAAGTCCTAAATGAAGAATTAAAAATATACGTAACACCTGAAAAAGGCATGGTGGATTCACGTGATTTTTCTTTTTTACCTGGCAAATTTCCATTTGATGTAATTATTACACTTGGAGCAACTGATAAAGAATCTATGGGCAAATTGTATGAAGAAATACCTGATATTTTTTATGAACTACCCATTATTAATATAGACAATAAAAGCTCAAATGAACAATTTGGACAAGTCAACATTGTTAGTAACATTGCTTCTTCTATATCTGAAGTGGTTGCTGAAATTTTTGAACAACTTCAAAAAGATAATTTATCAAAAGATTGTGCTCAATGTTTATTGACTGGAATAATAAGTGAAACACACAGCTTTCAAAATAATAAAACAACTCCAAAATCCATGACATTATCTAGTAAATTAATAGAGCTTGGAGCAAGTCAACAAACAATAATTCAAAATTTATACAGAAACCTTCCCTTTTCACTATTGAAACTTTGGGGTCGTGCTATGAAAAATTTTACGACATCAAAGTACAATGAAAAAACTGTCATTTCATCACTTACATACAAAGACATTGAACAAACTGAGGCTAAAAAGCATCATATTTATTCCATCTTAGAAAAAATGAAAGAAAATTATCCATCAGGACAAATCTTCATCTTATTTTACGAAAATGAAAAGGCTAAATTAATCGCACTTATTGATATGAAAAGATCTAATATAAACTTAGATAAATCTGATATTAAAAATATTTCAGAACTTCCAAATAAGACTTATAGACTACCCCTCGCCTCAACAACAATACCTACTGCAACAAAAGAGATTTGCAGTATATTAGCTCCATACACAAAACAAATAAAATAACTTTTACAAATATATATAAATCAAAAAAACTCATCCTAAAAAGATGAGTTTTTCTTTCAAATACACAGATAAAATGATATACTAAAATAAAATAAATAAGCTATTTATAACTTTTTAAAGATATAAATAGACAATCAAAAAATATGGTTATAAAAATAAAACAACACAAAGGAAATACTGATGCTTTGCATGCAAAAGAAACTGATCGCACACTAAAACAACTCAAATCTAAAGGTGAAGAAGATTTTGCTGTACGAAAAGCAAAAAAAGCTGAGCTTCCTTATATTGATTTAAATATTATACCTGTTGCCAACGAAGATGTGTCTATAATTTCAGAAGATGATGCAAAAAAATATAATATTTTTGTATTTCATCGTATTGGAAAAATGTTAAAATTAGCAACTTCTACACCTGAAAGCACTACATTGCAAGATTTTATAACTGACTTTGAAACACGGCAGGGCTGGCAAACTGAATTATTTGTAATATCAGAAGCCTCTAAAGATAAATTATTGCGACAATATAAAACTGCGTATTTTATAGACTCCATTGATACCATGCGACTAACTCTTGAAGGAGAGGATTTAGAAGCCTTTGAAGATAGTCTTGGAAAATTATTAAAACTAAAAGATAATGCTGATGCCTTACCAACTACTGAAATTTTAAATATTCTATTTTCTGGTGCATTAAAGCTTGGAGCTAGTGATGTTCACATAGAGCCTCAGAGAGAAACAGTTCGCATACGTTATCGTATCGACGGTGTCTTACAAAAAATTGTTGAGATACCTGAACATGTCTATCAATTACTCATCAACCGTATCAAGTTAATGAGTAAAATGAAAATAAATGTACGTGATCTTGCACAAGATGGACATTTTGAATTTATGCTAAATCCTGAAACACGTGTTGATGTTCGTGTATCTACCATTCCTGGGAAACAATTTGAAGGTCTCGTGATGCGACTTTTGCGAAGTGATAGTGTTACCGTTGATATTAATAGCCTCGGATTAAAGGGGAAAGCATTTGAAGATATTCAAAAAAATATTGCTAAGAATGCTGGAATGCTACTCACAACTGGACCAACTGGTTCTGGTAAGACAACAACCCTATACACACTAATAAATCATATTAAAACTCCAGAAACAAAAATTATTACAATTGAAGACCCTATTGAATATCAACTAGATGGAATATCACAGACTCAAGTAGCAAAGGATCGTGGTTATACATTTTCCAAGGGATTACGCGCTGTTGTGCGTCAAGATCCGGATGTTGTATTAGTTGGTGAGATTCGTGATGATGAAACTGCTGATGTGGCTATCAATGCTGCCCTAACTGGACATCTTGTACTTTCAACACTTCATACAAATAATGCCATTGCAACTGTCCCTAGATTGATGGAGTTAGGTGTTAAGCCTACGCTCATTCCTTCTGCAACAAATATTTTCATGGCCCAACGACTTGTACGAACTCTATGTGAACACTGCAAAGAATCTTATGAGCCAGCCCAAGAAACAAAAAACACTTTCATGAAAATGATTTCACTAATTTCTCCAAAGGCAAAGCTAACTGTTCCAAAAGAAATAAAGGAGATTTATCGTGCTATTGGCTGTGATAAATGTCATGGAACTGGATATAAAGGACGTATAGGTATTTTTGAAATACTAACAATGTCTAATAAAATTGAACAACTTATTTTAGACTTAGCCAGTGAAACCGACATGATGAAAGAAGCTATCGAAGAAGGCTTCGTAACAATGACGCAAGATGGTGTTCTAAAAGCACTTGAAGGAGTTACTACGATTGAAGAGGTTATGCGAGTTACAACCGAAGGTGAATTAATCGAATCATTATATGATGACCTAATGTCTCAGTCACTATCTCGTGGTATTTTCGTTAAATACTCCCTACAAAAACTAGCTGAAGAAAATGCTGGCAACTTTGATGAGATGAATAAAACAATCAATGATACTGAGGACAAAGATATGCTTCCTACAATACTGTCTTATGGAGCAATTCTTAAATCTAGTGATATTCACATAGAACCTCAAGAAGAATATGTTGATATCAGAATGCGTGTTGATGGAGTACTTCAATCAATCACCAAAATACCTCTTATGAGCTACCCACTGTTATTAAGTAAAGTAAAAATCATAAGTGATATCCCAACAACAATACGTCAAGGTGTCTCTGACAGTCGTTTTCGTATTAATTATGAAAAAGAAGATGAAACAGAATTAAATGTTGATGTTCGTGTTTCAATTATTGTTGGAGGTTATGGTGAAACAATTGTACTTAGACTGTTAAATAGAGATAACGTTAATCTTGATATTCATTCAATAGGAATTCGTAAATATAATCTAGACAGAATAATGTCTCAAGTCACAAAACCTTATGGTGTAGTGTTGAATACTGGACCAACTGGCTCTGGTAAAACAACTACTCTTTATAGTGTGCTAAGTGAAATAAGTAGTCCCGATATAAAAATTATTACAATTGAAAATCCAATTGAATATCAACTGGATGGCATATTGCAAACGCAGATAGACAAAGAAGCTGGTTATACATTTGGCAATGCTCTCCGAGCTCTATTACGTCAAGATCCTGACATCTTGTTAGTTGGTGAGATTCGTGATGATGAAACTGCCACAACTGCTATTAATGCGGCTCTTACAGGACATCTACTTATATCTTCACTACATACAAATGATGCTGTCGGCGCAATTCAAAGACTTATAAATCTAGGCGTTAGCACTGATGATCTCACAACCGCAACAAATGCGTTTATCGCGCAACGACTTGTCCGTGTACTATGTAGTTGTAAAATAGAAACCCCTATATCTGAAACTGACAAATCAATAATTACAAACGTTTTAGAAAGTATTTCTCCAAAAGTAACAATAGAACAACCACAACAAGACAAATTATATACTCCTGGAAAATGTGAGGAGTGCAATGGAATTGGCTATAAAGGAAGAACAGTTATTAGTGAAATATTTATAATGGATGATGATTTACGAGAAATGATAGCTCACGGATCATTAGCACCAGACATCAAGAAAAAAGCCGTCGAAAATGGAATGCTCACAATGGAACAAGATGCAATTCTCAAAGCACTCGAAGGCATAACAACACTAGAAGAAGTAAAGCGAGTTACGACGCTATAATGGCCACAAAAATAAAAACCTCCAGAATTATCTCTAGAGGTTTTTTATATTAGTTTTGATATTTTTATGCCTGCAGACAATCATCTAACCTAGGTAAAACCGTAGGCAGCATACCCGCAAGGTCAATGACTCATGCGGGGAGAAGAGAAATCGAGGAGAGCCGCAGCCGAAACCACAAGAACCCGATCTGGATTATAACTTCCGTATGAGCTTAAAAGATAGTAAAGCCCATAATATGCCTACAGACATAAAAATATCAAATTTTAAAAGCAACCTATAAAATTGTGTCGAAATAAAGCTTTTTGAAGACTTCCTTACTCGACTTACTACTTTAGCACACCTTTGAAATCTTGTCAAGTAGTGCTACAATATATTACGCAAGGGAAAGAAAAAACTTTCATATTAATCTAAAAAATCTATTATGACACTAATAACTCACGAGCAGGATCCAGAAGTACAAAATGACAAAATAGATTTAGATGATGAATCAACTTCTAGTGAATTTAGCATTAATTACACTCTAAGACCTCAACAATTAGAAGATTATGTTGGACAAGAGAAAATCAAAAAACAATTAAAAATATTTTTAGCTGCTGCAAAAAAACGAGGCGAACCACTTGAACATGTTTTATTATATGGCCCCCCAGGACTTGGTAAAACCACACTCGCTAATATCATTGCCAGAGAAATGAACGTAAATATTAAAACAACATCTGGCCCAGCAATTGAACGAGTTGGTGATCTTGGATCAATTCTCACAAATATGCAAGATGGCGACGTGTTATTTATAGATGAAATTCATAGACTAAATAAATCTGTTGAAGAAGTACTTTATCCTGCTATGGAGGATCACAAATTAGACCTCGTTGTTGGAAAGGGACCGAGTGCTCAGGCTCTTCAAATTGATTTACCTAAGTTTACGCTTATTGGTGCAACAACACGCATGGGCTCCCTTACTGGTCCACTTAGAGACCGGTTTGGAGTGACTCACAGATTAGAATTTTATAATCAAGATGATATAGAAAGTATTATTAAAAGAAGTGCTTCCATACTAGAATGTGAGATAGACGCCGAGGGAGCAGCTTGTATTGCAAGGTCAGCCAGACAAACACCTAGAATTGCAAATAGACTTCTAAAGAGATCTCGGGATTGGGCTGACGTTCATGATATTGATTCAATTGATAAAATAGTTGCTAATAAAACTCTAGACATGTTAGATATTGACGAACATGGGTTAGAGCCAACTGACAGAGAATTCTTAAATCTAATTATAGATAAATTTGATGGTGGTCCTGTAGGAGTTTCTACTATTGCAAATGCTCTATCTGAAGAAGTTCAAACTATTGAGGATGTCTATGAACCATATCTAATGCAGCAAGGCTTCCTGGCTAGATCACCTCGTGGTAGAGTAGTTACAGAATACGCTTATGAAAAATTAAATAAAAAATTATGCTAGTACTCTTTGCTATACTTTATTTTATGTTTATTTTAGCAGTTGTTTTTGCTAGCTTTTTCATAATAACTAGACTACAAAAATATTCCATAAATCCTAAATTCACAACACCCTTAATAACAGTTTATATAGTTGTCACTATTACATTAGTTCTCGCAAATGTAATTCTGTTTTTAAATGTTCCATTTAATGATTTGTTTTATAATAATAATCTTTACTACTAAATATTATGAAATCCCTTGATTTTTATTTTTCAGCTCAACATTCTGATGAAAAAATTCTACACATAATACACAGACATTGGTTTAATATGTTTGTCCAATATATTCCAATATTTGGACTCCTAACACTCATGGCAATAAGCACGATAATGTACCCCTATATATTCGAAGATTTTGCAGGTGGTGGTGGCAAAACACTATTTTTCTTTTTGCAAACATTTTTCCTACTGCTTATTTGGATTTATGGATTTATAATATGGTTTGATTATTATTTAGATATCTGGATAATAACTACAGACAGAATAGTAAACGTAGAACAAAAAGGGTTGTTTTCACGACAAGTGAGTGAATTAAAATACAATCATGTCCAAGATGTTTCAACAGATGTTAAGGGATTTTTTCAAACAATCCTAAATTATGGCGATGTAACAGTACAAACAGCAGCAGAACAATCAAACTTTATATTTCGCTCTGTAGGAGACCCTTATAAAACAAAAAGCTATATAATGGCTCAGATTAAAAAGAAGTCCCCTACTCACGCCACATCCACTTAAATTTCAAAAACCACCAATTCAAATTGGTGGTTTTATATTATTAAATTTGACCATATACAAAACAATTTGCTATTCTTATAACTAATATTTAGGGGAATATTGTTGCTAACTTATTTTTGTATGAAAAAAGTTTTTACCATATTATCCCCTACACTTCTTAAAGGTATTTTATTATTATTTTGTCTTTTTTCTTTGTTTTCACATAGTGTTTTTTCTCTTGATGAGACTACCACTAACTCCACTGATGCAAAGCCTATTTCTACCAAAAATAGTGAGAAATCCAAATCTGACATAACTACTTCTGACATAGAAGATGTTGATAACTGTAGTGGACAGACATGTCTGTCCACTACAAAAAAAGATACAGATAAAAAATCGATTACAAAAGATGAAAAACCCTCCAAATCCACAAAAATTACTGCTGATAAATCTGAAACAAAGACAGTAGAATCGGATTGTGACTCTATTTCCACATCTCAAAATGAATCTACTACATCACAAGAAAAAGAAAAGACTATTGAAAATGAATCTATTTCAAAAGAAAGCCTGCCTAAACAAAAAGATATCTCTACAGAGCACTCTATCGAGGCATATACTGAAACTCCTCCAATGAAACAAGATGCTAGTGATACAGACATAAATTTTGAACCTACAAGTACAAGTAAAGAAACTATACAAACTATCACAAAACCTCTTACAAAAAATAAATCTGAGATTCCACTAGAAGATATTCCAATTATAGAAAAAACTATCCTCATTACTGAAATATTATTGGATACTTCCGCCTCCAACTCAAAACATCATGAGGAATACATAGAATTATATAATACAACTGATAAAAATATCATTCTCAATGGTTATAGTTTGAAAAGAAATATAACTAGAACAACAGATAAAAATAAGTGTGATAAAATAAAAAAAGATAAAAATCTTATATCTTCACGCGCTTTTACTGGCGTGATCGAAGCTCACAAATATCTCATAATCACACATAAGGATAATCCTAAGCCTGCTTGGACTAATAGTATTACATTCTCTAGTCAAAGTGCTACCATAACTAATGATTCAACGATTATTTTATACGATGATAACGACAATATCATTGATAAAGTTGGCTTCGGAAATACTTGTTTATATGAAGAAACATCAACTCAAAGTCCAAACAAAAATGAAAGTATTGAGCGAAATAAAAAAGATGGTAAATATATTGACACTGACAACAATAAAGCTGATTTTCATATAAACAAATGTCCTTTTCCTGGTGATTATTTGCCTACAAATTTATCTAGTACTGTTCGTATAAATGAAATTTATCCTAATCCTTGCAAAAAAGATACTCCCCATTGCACAGAAACAGAAGAATTTATTGAACTTTACAATCCTGACAAAGTATCTTTAGATGGTTGGAAATTAACAGATTCCTCAACAATTTCTGGAACATTAGAAAACAAAAACCCAGACACAACCTTACTTTATATCAAACTTACAAAAGACCATTTCAGGTTCACTCTAAATAATTCTGGAGATAATATTTCACTCATTGCACCTAACTGTTCCATTACTTCACAAATCAAATACAATGATTCTCAAAAAGGCAAGTCTATAAATTATGCTGAATATTGGTATAATGCAGAACCAACTCCTGGTACAAAAAATGCAATTGATCCACGCACTATAAAATATCCTAAATTATTATTAAATGAGATACTTCCAAATCCAAGTGGTGTTGAAAAAACTGATGAATTTATAGAAATTTATAATCCAAACAACATTAAAATTAACCTTAAAAATTGGATGCTAAAAGATTCTTCCAAGACTGGCACCTACACATTTCCAACTAAACAGTACATTGAACCAAAATCATTTTTCACAATTTACAGGAAAAATTTTTCTTTTGCACTAAATAATAGCAATGAAACCGTCTCACTCACAGCACCAAACGAAAAAATAGTAAGCTCAATATCTTATAAATCATCCCGAGAAGATATTTCTTACAATTACAATACTGATTCAAAAAGTTGGCGATGGAGCAAATATTTAACACCTAGCAAAAAGAATGTTTTTAATAATCTTCCAACCATTACAAAATTTGATATAGATAAAAATTCTTATAAAAATGTTTATGCTAATTTTAAAACAAAAGCTACTGACAAAGATAGCGAGAAATTAAAAGTTCGTTGGGACTTTGGTGATGGTCGTAAAAGTTATTTATGGAAAACTCGACACAGATACACAAAAACTGGTACTTATCATGGCAACCTACGAATTCAAGATAAAAGTGAAGAAATAATAAAAAAATTCACTGTTACCGTCAAAAAATACCCCAAACACAAAATTGAAATTACAAAAATAGTTCCAAATCCTAGCGGAAAAGATAGTGGTGTTGAATATATTATTATAAAAAATGAAAGTAAAGAAAAAATTAATCTCCAAAATTGGAGCATCGCCACAGGAGTAAAAGAAAAAACTTTAGTGAATCATCCAATTTATGACAAATTAATATTAAAGCCTGGAAAAACTAAAAAAATAACCAAAAAATATACAGCTATCAGTCTCCCTAACAAAACAGGTGTTATAGAAATTCGTCGTCCAAATGGATCCGTTGCCGATAAACAAAAATATGGTCATAAAGACATATCTATACAAGACAATTCATCATTTGAAAAAATTGATGGTATCTGGACATGGACCATTCCAGTTAATTTAGAAAAACAACATCAAACTCAACAAATTATTTCTCAAGCAATTAAAAATGAAAAAATGTTTTCTCAACAAATTTTGGAAAATAAAGTCGCCATAAATGCTGTTTACAATTCTTCCAACAATACTTCACGAGATATTGTACAGACAAATTCAAACTTGTTTGTAACACTTCTGCAAAATATAAACTCTCTTTTGCATAAAACTATTCTAATAGCCCAATCTTTCTCTGAAACATTGAAATTAAATCAAGTCTTGGCATATTCTTATACGCCTACACAAATAGATTTACCAACCCAACCATGTGAAAAGCCCTATCTTTTTACAACACCCACTTCACAAAAATTTGACTTATGTAAATAAAAACCAACAAAGATTTATCTTTGTTGGTTTATTATACTATCTTCTTTTAAATAAATATTAATCTTCATTGGGAGGTATCCAATCAGAACTGTCAGCCTTCAATTCAGAAAGGATATCTTCTATTTCCTCAACTTGCTTTACTGGAGAAAAACCCACACTCACCTTTGCATGCCAATCTTTTGGCAAACTTCCCAGAACCACACGAATGTGCCGCACCGCAACAACAAACTGACGTAATTGCTCATCCTGATCTGCCATATGATTCTGTAATATTTTAATTTTAGCCTTAGATCCCTCAAGTCTCGTCTCTGTGTCATCTCTGATGACTAGACCTTCCATGCTTTTTTCATGCTCGTTCATTTTTATCTCCTCCTTATATTAAAATATTTGTTACATAAGCAAATTCACGCTTCATCTCATCAACATCCTCACAAACACCTTCCAGAATGATTGGGATATGTGCTGGCAAGTTTTGTAGTGATTCTACAAGGTCTCGCTGTCTCGTTCTACATACAGGAACATGATATTTATCAGATCCTACGCCACTAAGGTGAATACCTGCTAATCTGTCACCAAATTCAGCAATAATAGCTGGGATATCACTTATAGCACCATCATTAACAACCCAATGCTGTACATCAAATACTAATCTGAATTGTGGATATTTTTGAAAAAAATCTCGCAACTCCTGAAGTGTACGAAAAGTATTTTTACGATTATCCATATTTTCAATTGCTACAGCAATTGGAAAATCATCAAAAATGTCCCAATCCACAACAAGATCTGGATGTACCACAACATAATTAACAAGTTTTGTTACACCACTGAATATACCGATATTTTGCAAGGACCTTTTTGCACTAATTACATCATCATGTACCTTGCATATATAATTAATATTGCATGGCAAATGACACGACAAAGAATCCATATTCGCACAAGATAACTGTTGTCGAAACATAACATTATCATCACTTAGTCCTAGTAGTGAATTAACATGTTCTGGAAATGTATGAACATTTAATTCCAACGCTGCACAACCTATATCAGAACTGATATTAATAATATTAGCTGACATTGCATTATATACATGAAACATAACACCTGTTGAAAATCCAATTTTTCTATTCATCTCACATTCCCCTTATTTAATTTTTCAAGTACAAATAATTCCTTTTAGAAACTGATTATACATCATATGCTATAATGTCCAAAAAATCAACACTATAATTGCAAAAAGTACTAAAAAATGAGATGATATAATCACTTTTAAAATATTTAATCTTCTACTAACTTATGTCAGGACATAGTAAATGGTCAACAATTAAACATAAAAAAGGTGTTACAGATGCTAAACGATCTAAAGTTTTCTCTCGTATTGCGAAAGCTATCATGGTAGCTGTACAAAATGGAGATAATGATCCAGAAATGAATAGTGCTTTAAAATTAGCTATAGACCAAGCAAAAAAAGCTAATATGCCAAAAGACAATATCGAACGTGCTATGAAAAAAGGCTCTGGTGATGATAGTGCTAGAATTGAAGAAGTCACCTATGAAGGTATGGGTCCTGGTGGGGCAATGATGATTATCACATGCGCAACTGATAATACTAACCGTGCTTTAACAGACGTTAAAACTGCACTCAAAAAAAATAATGGTAAATTTGTGCCTAGTGGCAGCGTAAGTTTTCAATTTGATTTTGTTGGCTATATATCAATTACACCAAAAGACATAGAAACTGCTGAATTACTTGCTATAGAGGCTGGTGCTGAAGATGTATTTGAAGAAAACTCAAATCTAACAATAATAACTAGTCCTACAAGTCTGCATAATGTCTTAAAAGGAATTGAAAAAGAAGCTGAATCCATAAATGAAGCAAAATTAATATATAATCCAACACAACAAGTAACTCTAAATACTGAAGATACAGAAAAATATGATGATCTTTACGAAATACTTGAAGAGCTAGATGATGTTAATGAAATCTTTGACAATGTTGCCTAAAAGTGCTAAAATACTACATTCTAAGATAAAAATATGATTAGAATACTTGGGATTGATCCTGGTACTGCTATTGTTGGTTGGGGTATAATTGACTGTAATGATAGTGGAACAAAAAATAATGTTATTGCATACGGTCACATCGAGACAGCAAAAGAACTGTCTGATGTTGTTAGATTATCAGAAATTACTGATAACGTACTTGCTATTTTAAAAAAATACAAACCTGCTGAAGCTGCAGTTGAAGACTTGTTTTATTTTAAAAATGCAAAAACTGTCATAAGTGTTGCACAGGCCCGTGGTGTCATTATGAATACTTGCTTTAGAGATGGTTTAAAAATTGCAGAATACACACCGCTTCAGATAAAACAATCACTTACTGGTTATGGCCGAGCTGACAAAACGCAAATGCAAAAAATGATAAAAAGTGTGTTAAAATTAAAGAGTATTCCAAAACCCGATGACACAGCTGATGCACTTGCTGTAGCACTATGTCACATTAATTCTAGAAAATATTTAAATACAATTACAAAATAGAATTATAACTATTTAATAACAAAAGCTATGAATGTAACTGACTTCAGTCCTATTATACAATTTTTACTCGCACAACAACTTAATCTAGATACTATTACTCTACTATTGTTATTTCCTATAGTAATAACAATCGTTGTTGTTTTGCGTCAAATAGTTGGTATACAGGCATTTGGTATTTATACACCATCTATTATTACAATTGCTTTTGTATTTATTGCACAAGATAGCTTTTGGGATATTAAATATGCTGTTGCTATTTATGCAATAGTCCTTTGTGTTGGTATGGGTATGCGTTTTGTATTGAAAAAATTACGTTTACTTTATCTTCCTAGAGTTGCTATAAACTTAACTGTAGTATCCTTTTCCGTCCTTTTAACACTTGCACTTGCTGGATATTTTGGAAGGACTGGTTTTGCATCAACTGCCATTTTCCCGATTATCATCATAATAATGCTTGTTGAAAAATTTGTTACTGTACAAATTGAAAAAGGAAACAAAACTGCAATTATATTAGCAGTTGAAACGCTAATTATAGCGCTTATTGGATATACAATTCTTTCACCAACTACTGCTATTGGTAGATACATGATAAGTCTTATACTTGTCCACCCACTTACTGTTTTATTAATTATTCCTATAAATCTTTTCATTGGTAAATGGACAGGTCTTCGTTTTAATGAGTACCTAAGATTTCACAATGTTATAAATAAGATTAAATAAAAATCCCATGTTTGAATCAATACGCGCAAGCAAAAACATACTTGGGATGAATGCCCGAAATTTAACATATATTCGCCCACACAACCTTAAAAAAGCAAAGCGACTTGCAGATGACAAGATTCGTTCGAAACGTATGCTCAAAAAAGCAGGCGTCCCTGTCCCAAGACTTATTGCACAAATTTCTTCTAAACGTACATTAGAAAGTTTTGATTGGAGTATTCTACCTCCAAGTTTTGTTATAAAACCAAATAAAGGTCTTGGTGGTGATGGTATTATAGTTATTTATGGTCGCAAAAAAGGAACTGATGACATCTGGATTAAAGGAAATGGCAAAACAGTCACAAAAGAAGATTTGATAACTCATATAGGACATATTTTAGATGGTGAGTATTCCCTTTCAAATACCCCTGATATAGCTTTTTTTGAAGAACGTCTCAAATTATCAAAAGAGTTTCGTCCATATGCCTATAAAGGTATTCCAGATATTCGTATTGTTATATATAATAAAGTACCCGTAATGGCAATGCTTCGACTTCCCACAAAAGAATCTGGAGGTAAAGCAAACTTACAACAAGGTGGTGTTGGTGTTGGAATTGATATGGCTAGAGGTACAACGACAACTGCCGTACAAGGAAAGTCAAAAATTATAGAGTATGTACCTGGAACACGTTTACTGCTTTCTGGTATCAAAATTCCATACTGGGATGAAATGTTAATACTCGCCATCAAAGCACAAGAAGCCTCCGGACTTGGTTTTTTAGGTGCTGATGTTGCAATTGATAGAGATAATGGACCTGTATTTCTTGAACTTAATGCCCGACCAGGACTTTCTATCCAAGTCGCAAATATGGCAGGACTTAAACGTCGACTTGAACGTGTAGAAGGACTAAAAATTAAATCTGCAATACGTGGAGCAGCTGTTGGCAAAAATCTCTTTGGTGGTGAAATTGAAGAAGAGGTTGAAGGAATGTCTGGTAAAAATGTCATTGGCTCTATTGAAGAAATTAAAATTATCGGAAAAAATAATACAGAGATTAAAACAAAAGCAAAAATTGATACTGGTGCTTATTCAACATCAATAGACACAAAACTTGCTAAATCACTCGGATTTGAACATGTAATAAATGAATTTGATAAAATTGATTTAACTAAATACGAGATTACTCCAAAAAACGAAAAGTCTATTAAAAAAGCTATTCTAGCTGAAAATAAAATCCCTGATTTAGTTGACGTGGCAGTAATTTTTGCATCAAGTGGCTCCTCAATTCGCCCTATTGTAAAGACTAAATTTACAATGGATAAAAAAATAATTCCTGCTCAAGTAAACATTATTGATAGAAGTGATATGAAATATGATATAATTATTGGCAAACGAAATCTACATCAATTTTTAGTTGATGTTAGTAAGTAAAAAACTTAAAAAATAATATGCAAACAATACTAATTCTTTTTGGTGGAGAACCTTCTAAATCTCCAACAAAGGATCCTCTGGGTTATAGCGCCTTATATACATACTTTGCAAAAAATAATATAATACTGTGTCGTGCACCGATATCATATTATGATACTCAAAGTAATTCATTTACACAAGCACAATTTTTTATTAATGATAACTGGCTTTGGAAAAAAAACATAACACCAGATGTAATCTATGACAAATCGCCCTATTACATTAACTCCAGCGAGATGCTGACTAGGCAATTAATAGCAACTGATTACACTTTTTATAATAATTTGACATTAAGTAAAATCCTAAGTAATAAATCACTTACATTTGATTTTTTTGAAGAATTTTCTGCAAAAACAATTGTTATCAATATGCCTAGTGAAGTAACTAAAATTATAGCACTACAAACATCTGATATTATTGTGAAACCCCTAAGTCAATCTGGTGGTTCTGGTATTTTTATTTCAAAAAAAGAAGCTGTCGCCAATGATATTATATCAAACAATATATTCCCTATTTTAGCTCAGGAATTTATGGATTCATCAAAAGCGAAGAATGAATTTATTGATGGATATCATGATATCCGAGTTATAGTTAGAAATCAAACACCTTTTTACGCATTTGCTCGAATACCAAAAAAAGACACTCGTATTGCAAATGTATCAACAGGCGCTACACTAAAAGTAATTCCAATAAAAGAACTTTTACAAAATAATGACATCAACAAATTTATCAATAAAATTATACAAAATGTAGAAAATATTGATGCTACAAATAAAATATATGCTATTGATTGTATGTTTGATAATGATAATAACTTATGGCTTATAGAAATGAATTCTAGACCTGGATTAACATTAGAACAAAGTGAAGCACCTTATCAAAGTGAATTTTATGAAAATTTATTAACATTTTTTAAATAAAACTATGAAAAAAGTACTAATATTATTTGGTGAAAAGGATTGGAATGGACCAGCTTTTGCAGATATGACTAGTGGGTATACTCTTTGTTATGAATATCTATATGAATTAGCTAACCAACATGGAATTCAATTATATAGAGCTTCTTATAAATGGTATGATAATAAAAATAATATTTTTTTATATGTTTGGACATATAAAAATGGCTCTTGGATACGTGATTATAATATAAAACCAGATCTTATTTATGATAAAACTAGCTCAAAATCTGAAACTGATTTATTTAAATCATCACTCAATGAAATATTTCCCCTTATAAATGATGTTGAATTTACAAATCTTATAGATAATAAATTATTTACAAGCTTACTTTTTCCACAACACACTAAAAAACACTATAAGGCTTTAAATATTACTGATTTAAAAAGCATCCTTCAAAGCATTAAAACTGAAAAGGTTGTTTTAAAAACATCTTCAGATAGTGGAGGTAAAAATGTATATATTTTACAAAAAAATGAAATCGATAATGTTGAACTACCCTTTCCAATCTTGGCACAAGAATTTATAGACAGCACTAATGGAATAACTGGGATTACAGATTCTGTACATGATTTGCGACTCGTTTTTATAGAAAATGACTTGATTTATAGTTACATAAGAATTCCTAAAAAAGGATCTTTCCTTGCTAATTTATCCCAGGGCGGTTCAATGAAGATACTACAAAATGAACAATTGCCTACCAGTGTTAACACATTAGTTACTGATGTACAAAATACACTCTCTACATTTAAAAATAAAATATATACAATAGATTTAATGTTTGATGAAAATCAAAAGCCTTGGCTAATTGAATTAAATAGTATGCCTGGTTTATTTTTTACTGAAAAACAATTCGAGGAAAGAGAACGGGTTTATACAGCTATTATAGAATTATTTAAAAAAACACTTTCATCTTAATTCTATTATTTATAATTAAAAAAGTTTATTTACAAAAAACTTTTAATATTGAATATTACAAATGAAATCATAAAAATACTAGTAACCCACTAGTTTATTCAATAATATCTACTAACTTCCTATTTAAATAACTAAAATAGCTCAATATGAAAAAAATGCTGCTAATAACTGGAATTAACGATTTATCATTACCTCTATATATAACTCAAGAAATGCAAGCAGTAGTTGATATAGATTTTTATTTTTTTCATGAAAGCTCTACTTATTTGAAAGAAAAATTAATTAACAACACTTATGATTACATATACTTTGGATATCATTTCCGTGTTCTTGATAAAAATGCTGCAACATCTCTTTTTGATATTTTATTAAAGAATAAAAAAGATGCCTATATTATTGATAATTTAAAAACTATTGATGATATTTATTTTGAAGATAAGTGGTTACAATATCAAATATTTACTGATTTTATGCCAAAAACTCAATTACTAAATTCGATCACTGATGCAGATAATAAAAATCGTATTACAAAAGAAAGAATTTCTGGTAGAGCTGAAGGTATTTTCTTTGATTCAACTGAATTGGATGAAATGAATTTAAACAAATATATTATTCAAGATAAAATGCATATACAAAAAGAATATCGTATATATGTAGTTTGCAATGAGGTATTACCTGAGGCAACTGTTAAAAGTTCAAAAACTTTAACCTCCAAAGTTAAAGTCATAGGTTCAGAAATATTATCCTTAGATATATTAAATTTTACTCAAAAAATAATAAAAAAAAACACCTTTGACCTTATTGGGCTAGATTTGGCAATTACTGAATCTGGATTTTTTTTGATAGAAATAAATAGAACATGTTTATTCAATAGTTATTTTACACAAACCAATATTAATTTGGCAAAAGTATTATTAGACAATCTACTTTCAAAAAGACACCCCCTAAATATTACAGAAAAAAATTAAATACTCTTAAAAAATAATTACTGTACATTTACATATTTTTCATATATACTATACGCAATCATTTTTCAGAAACGATTAAAAAGTGTATTATAAAGGTATATGAAAAAAATGTATTCTCCTCGTGATTTTGATAAAAAACCTCGAGTAAATTCGGTAACTAAATTAGTAACTAAATGCAAAAAATCAACTGCATTGTTTTTTGGTAAATTCAAAAAAGAACAATCTAAAGTTTATCCAAATACTACGCAACTTAATATTTCTCAAACTTCTATGATAAAAAAGAAAAGGAAAAACAAGAGAAAAAATAACACTGAAAATAGTTGGAGGAAATGGGCATTACTAGCTACAAAAATTTTTGCTGTTTTATTTGCTATTGGACTACTAGCTGCTATTGGTATTTTTGCTTATTTTGCAAAAGATTTACCTGAACCAGGAAAAGTTAATACACGCACAATTGATGAAAGCACAAAAATTTATGACCGCACTGGAACTGTACTTCTTTATGATATTCATGGTGAAGAAAAGCGAACTATCATTCCTCATGATGAAATTCCACTCGTTGCAAAACAAGCAACAATCTCTCTAGAAGATCATAATTTTTATAATCACCCTGGTTTTGATGTTAAAGGTGTTGCTAATGCTGTTTTATCAAATGTGTTTAACATTGGAGGCGGACGTGGTGGTTCTACCATTACGCAACAGTTTGTAAAAAATTCCATCCTTACAAATGAACGTAGCCTTTCTAGAAAAATAAAAGAATTAATACTTGCCGTTGAAATTGAACTCAAATTTTCAAAAGATGACATAATAGGCATGTATCTAAATGAAATTCCATATGGTTCAAATGCATATGGCATTGAAGCAGCTGCTCAAACATTTTTCGGAAAACATGCAAAAGACCTCACACTAGATGAAGCGACTATTTTAGCTTCCCTACCAAAAGCACCTTCAAAATATTCTCCTTATGGTTCCTACAGAGAGCGCTTAAAAACTCGCCAAGAATACGCTTTGGATCAAATGGTTAGTCTTGGATACATTTCCCCAGAGGCTGCTGAAAGTGCAAAAAAAGAAGATGTTTTTGCAAAACTAACTAAAAATACAGAAAATATTAAAGCACCCCATTTTGTAATGTACGTACGTGATTTTTTGGAAGAAAAGTATGGAAATGAATATTTGGAAAAAGAAGGTTTAACAGTTATTACAACACTTGATTGGGATAAACAGCAGATAGCTGAAAGAATTGTTCATGATAAAGCCTTTGAAAATAAAGAAAAATATAACGCTGAAAACTCTGCTCTAACAGCTATTGATCCTTCGAATGGAGACATAGTGACAATGGTTGGCTCTAGAGACTATTTTGATGAAGAAATAGATGGACAAGTAAATGTTTCTGTAAGAGATAGACAGCCAGGCTCATCATTTAAACCTTATGCCTATATTTATGCATTTAAAAAAGGCTATACACCAGAAACAATTCTTTATGATGTTGAAACAAACTTTAGCAATGGTGAAGATGATTATAGTCCTCAAAATTATGATGGAACCTTCCGGGGACCTCTAAAAATGAAAGAAGCACTTGGAATGTCTCTAAATATACCAGCTGTAAAAACTCTTTACTTAGCAAATTCAAAAGAGGTTATTGAATTTGCAAAACAACTTGGAATAACAAGCTTGAATGATCCTGATAGATATGGACTTTCACTTGTTCTTGGTGGAGGCGAAGTTAAACTACTTGATCACACGGCTGCCTTTTCTGTATTTGCAAATAATGGAGTGCGCCAAACTAAAAGATCCATTCTAAAGATAGAAGATAAAAATGGTGAACTCATTGAAGAAGCTACTGATTCAGAGGGTGAACGTATAGTTGATGAAAAATATGTCGGAATGCTGTCACACATACTTTCTACAAATAAGTATAGAGTTGATGCATTTGGTGCAAATAATCCTCTTAAATTTGATGATAGGCCAGTTGCTGCTAAAACTGGTACAACTAATGAAAATCGAGATGCTTGGACCATGGGATATACTCCAGAAGTTGCTGTTGGAGTCTGGAGTGGCAATAATGACAATTCCTCCATGAATAGTGGTGGTGTGGGAGCTAATGCCTCTGGACCCATATTCCGTGATTTTATACGTGAAGCTTATCCAGAAATATCTGGAAAAGAATTTCCAAAATATGATAAAGATGAAAATAAAACAGATAAAGATATCTTGGATGGAGAATTACCTGCTATGGACAAAATAGAAGTATGTGAACTTCCTGACGATGACGATGAGTATTGTAAAGCAAATAAATACTGTCCAGATAGCAAAAAGAAAAGACGAATTTTTGCTGATGTTCATAATATTTTATATTTTGTAATTAAAGATGATCCACAAGGAGAACGACCAGATGATCCTAAAGATGATCCTCAGTATAAAAACTGGGAAAAAGCTGTACTAAAATATTACAAGAAAGAAGAAGATGACAAAATAATATTTGACGAAGAACCTGATGATTGCGAGAAGGATGATTTTGAAAAATATACTGCAAAAATATCATTGTCAGTTCCAAGCAAAGTTGAATCTGATACACTCACGATAAAAGTAACTCCAGAAACTGAATATGACATCGATAAAATAGAGTATTGGGTTAAGGGTAAAAAAGTTCATGAATCAAAAGATTCTACTTATAAATATAAAATACCCGAAGACCAGAATAATTCAACGCTTGAAATAGAAGTTAAATTAACTGATGATGCTGGAAATACAGCCTCTGCTAAAAATACAGTTGATGTAGCTTATTAAGTCTTAAATTACAACATATACTATTATAAAAACCCACCCTATATTTAAAAATAGGGTGGGTTTTTAGCAAGTCTTCCAAATTAAGTTGCTATTTTAATATTTTTCACAACATCACGACCAATTTTTTCATTTAAATTTTTTACAAACAAACTCCTATTCATCCATAACTCTTGAGCCCAAATAGAATTTTGTATACTAACAAATATAATGCCATTTTTATAAAATTTTGGCACTATATTCTTTTCGCCTTGTCTACCATATTCATCTCGAACAGATAAAGAAAATAGATGCATCACTGTCTGAGAATCTATTTCCACATTATTTTTTCTCTGTTTTTTGACCTTCTTTTGCTTGCTTGCAATATAATCTGTTATGTTTTTCATGTATATTATGCGCTCTTAACTGGCATGACTATATAAGTATACTTTTCATCAAGCTCCTCATTATCAAAACCTCTAAACACAACTGGCGCTGCATTTCCATTTATTGCAATATTAATATTTTCGGCATCAATTTTACCAACACCATCAATTACAAAACGAGGATTTAATACAATATTTTGAGCATCCCCTTTTAAATCAATATCTAATTCCGTTGTGTTTTCACCGACTTCCTGTTGTCTTGTTGTGATTTTTAATTTTCCTTCATTTATATCAAAATGTATTTCTCCGCTTTCTTTTCCTGTAAACACAGTTGTCACTTTCATAGCCTCCAATAAAGCATCTTTTTTTATAATTACATTGGTTACTGAGCTAGTTGGTATAATTTGCTTATAGTCAGGATATGCTCCATCAATTAATCTCGCAGTTATATATAGATCATCACAAATTAAAAACAAATGGTTTTCCTCTATACTACACTGAATTGTCTTATGTTCATCTGAGAGTCTATTAATATATACACACAATTGCTGTGGTAATATTATTTGTTGATTATTTTCAGTTAAAGCATTACCTGTTCCCTTATTAATTATCAAATCTTTAAATGGCACACACATTTCCCCAAGTCTAAAGCTATCTGTTGCAACAGAACAAATCGATTCTTCTTCAAATGACATGAAAACACCAGTCAACTCTACCCTAGTCTCAGCTTTTGATGTAAAGTTTAACACCTTTGATATACTTGTTTTAAGTTGAGGTAATGATAATTCCATCATATCCTGTTCATTGCTGCTAGGAATAATCGGGAAGTCCTCAACATCATAACCATTAATTTTTGCCTTATGTGCTCCACTTTCCAGTGTTAAAATACGACCTTCAACACTTATATTTACATGCTCAGTTCCTCTTAAAGCTGTTAAAAAACTACCCAGAAGACTAGCGGATACAACAATTTTACCTGGCTCATCAATTTTTGCTTGAATTTTTTTAACAATTCCAATTTCCAAATTTGTAGCCGAAAGACAAAGCTGACCTCCATCAGTCTCTATTAAAATATTGTTCAAAATAGATAACTGAGCACTTTTACTTGTTGCAAATTCTGTTTCTTGCAATGCATTCTTCAAATTTTCATATGTGCAAACTACTTTCATAAGTTTTTATTAAAAGATTATATCCCCCGACAAATTAATTTATACCGTATATAGTTTTTCTCTCAAAAATCCAACTTCATCTTTAAATTTTTCATCTTCTTTAATCTCCCTTTTTATTTTTTCAACAGCATGTAATGCTGTTGTGTGATCACGTCCACTAAAATATTTACCAATCCCTGGATATGACATGTTCATCTCCTCTCGCAAAATATACATTGCAATCTGACGAGGTCGTACAATTTCCTTTTTACGTCCTTTTTTTAATAGCTCTTCTTTATCAACTTCATAAAATTCTGAAACTACTTCCAGTACATTTTTACTTTGAACCCCTGTTTTTTTATTACTTTTTATTATTTCACTAAGCGCTTGTTCCACCATTTGCTGAGTTGGCTCTTTTTTATATAACTCACAAATTGCCATAACCCTATTTAACGCTCCCTCCAATTCTCTAATATTATTTTTAATATTTTCTGCCATAAACCGCAATACATCATCACTTAGATAGAAACCTCTTTCAACAGCCTTGGTACGTAGAATTGCGATACGAGTTTCTAAATCAGGTTGACTAACATCAACAATCATCCCTCCTTCAAATCGTGAGCGCAACCTATCTTCCAGTGTGCTTATAGATTTTGGTGGTCTGTCGCTTGAAATTACAATTTGCTTATTTAAGTTATATAGAGAATTAAAAATATGAAAAAATTCTTGTTGTGTTTTTTCTTTTCCTGCTAAAAACTGAACATCATCAATTATAAGTAAATCAACTTTTTGATATTCTTCCTTAAATTTATCTGCTCTGTTATTTTTAATAGAATTAACAAGTTCTGCTGTAAATCTCTCCGATGTTGTGTAAACAATTTTTTTTGAAGCATCTGCAGCTCGAACATGGTTTCCAATTGATTGTAATAAATGTGTTTTACCGAGTCCCACTTTTCCATAAATAAATAATGGATTATAAATTCTACCCACATCTTCACAAACTGCATGACAAGCCGCTTTTGCTAATTCATTGTGTTCACCAACTATGAAATTATCAAATGTATACCTAGAATTTAAACTTATATTATTTTTCGTAAAATTATCAGAGCTAGTCGTATTATTTTGCATGCTAACTTGTCTAGAGATTTTCTTTGTTTCAGATTGTATGTCATTTTTAACTCCCTCAGATTGTTCTTTAGATTTTTCCTTATTATCTATCTCTTGCGGATTATAAACAGCGCAACTCATACTATGTATTTCTGGTGTTTCCTTGCGAAGGGCTTGAAGTATATATGATTGATATTTATTCTCCAACCATTCTTTTGCAAAACCATTAGGCACTCCCACCACAACATGATTATTTTCAATAGATAAAATTGCTGTGTTTTTAAACCAAGTGCTAAAATTTGCTTTTGATATAGACAATTCAATGTTCCCCAAAACTGAACGCCACAATTCTGAATTATTCATCACTTTAAATTGCTAATTAAATTAAATACAAATCCTTCTAACAATACTTAATGTACCAGACACTTCACACCAAGTTGACCTTACTTTAGTTATCCACATGCTATACATGCATACATAGTAAATATATAGTTAATTTCTTCTTAAAGGATTATAGCATTTATCTACAAATAAACAAAATGTGTTGAGTTATCCACAGTTAGTTAATAACATGTGGATAAGTTATTAACAGGAACTTGCGTATATGTTAATAACTTTATCATAGACCACACAACATGCACTCATATATAAACAATTATTTTGCCAATCACCTTCATTTTATTGACTTTTGTTCAATGTAGTGCTATGATTATTGGGATATTTAATTAATGACTATTTCGGTTATGAAGCGAACATACCAACCTAAAAAAGGTAAGCGGAAACGTGTACATGGATTTCTAAAAAGAATGCAGACACGATCTGGACAGCTTGTTTTGAAAAGACGACGACAAAAAGGTCGTGCGAAACTTTCTGTTTAAACACCTATAATATATATAATTTCATGTTGGGCAGAACTAAACGACTTCGACACAACAAAGACTTTATACGAGTATTCAAACATGGCAAACGTCACTTTCACAGTGGCGTGTTGTTGTCTTTTAGAGTGAATCATGAAAAGTGCTCTAGAATAGGATTTATTGTTGGTAAAAAACACTCATTACTAGCAGTTAATAGAAATAGACAACGTAGAATATTACAATCTGTTATGACAGAACTATACCCTCAAATAAAGCCTGGCTTTGATATCATTATATCCTATACAAATCGTGATAAAGTGCTAACATATAAGGAGGCTTACGAGATTTTAGTAACAATGCTGCATGACATATCCCTATTATCTAATTAAAACTACTAATTATACTTATGGAAATCTTATTTATACTTATATATCAACCTATTTACAATATACTTATTGGTCTTTATGACATTTTTGGTGATTTTGGAATTGCTATAATTGTTATGACAATTGCTATAAAATTATTACTTGTTCCTTTATCAAAAAAACAAATTGAATCACAGAAGGAAATGCAAGAATTGCAACCTAAAATTAAAGAATTACAAAAAAAATACAAAGATGACAAGGAACAGTTATCAAAAAAAACAATGGCCCTATATAAAGAACACAAAATAAACCCTGCAGCTGGTTGTTTGCCGCTTATTATACAAATGATTATTTTCATAACAATGTATCGTGTTATTATCAATCTTGCTGAAAATGATGCTTTAACAATACATGCTGAAAATCTTTATTCTTTTATTCCTGTTCCTGAAGTTATCAATGGAATGTTCCTAGGAATTATGAACCTTGCTGAACCAAGTATACTACTAGCTGTTATTACAGCTGCTGCACAGTTCTACCAATTAAAAATGATGCAAGCTAAAACTGCAGCAAATGAAGATAAAAAAGCTGAGGTTGCTAAAAAGGATGATGCTCCTGATTTTGCAACTATCATGCAAAAACAAATGCTATTCATAGTTCCTATTATGACATTATTCATTGGTATTAAATTTCCTTCTGGACTTGCCTTGTACTGGTTGACATCAACTGTTTTCATGATTGCTCAACAATGGTATATTATATATAAAGAAAAGATGAATAGTAAAGAAATAAAATCAAAAACAAAATAGTTTTAAATTTACAAATAAACATTATCCACACGGTCATTTCAACTGTAGCTTTAATAAAAAAATTATTAAATTGCTACAGTCGAAATGACAAGTAATTAATATAACGTAATTATTATGGATAATGCACACGAGACAATAGAAAGTAGTGTAAATAAAATATTAAAATTAATGGACTTTGATGCCGATTGTTCTATAAAAGAAGAATTGGACACAAAAACGGATAGAAAAAATATTACATGTTTCATCACAACAAAAACAGACTCTCGGTTCTTAATAGGACAACATGGATCTAATTTATATGCCTTTGAACATTTACTTCGATCAATTCTTTATAAAAATGGCTACTCTGATAGAGTTAATATAGATATAAACGGCTATAAAGAAGATAAGGATAGAATGATAGCTAATATTGCAAAGGATGCCGCAAATCAAGCCTCAGGAGAGAAAAAGCCTATTGTACTACGTCCTATGAATGCTTACGAAAGGAGAATTGTTCACATGACAGTTGATAGTGATGATAGAGTTGAAACAGAAAGTATCGGTGAAAGAGAAGAACGCAAGGTCATTATAAAACCAAAAAGCATCATGGATTCATTATAAAAACTATGCTTGCACAAAAGATTTCATATAACATTATTGTAAACGGGATAGCCAAAGTATTATCAATTGCTTTGGCTCTCTTTGGTATTGGAATGCTTACTAGATATTTAGGCACAGATGGTTTTGGTAAATATGCTACTGTTTTAGCCTTTTTTGCGTTCTTTTCAGCTGTTGGAGATTTTGGATTATACTCAATAGCTACAAGAAAAATATCACGTGAAAATTCTGATGAATCTTGGATTTTAAGTAGAATTTTTACATTAAGATTAATAATATCACTAACTATATTATTCTTTACTGCTTTATTTGTTTGGTTTTTACCTTACGAACAAGATATAAAGGTTGGTATACTGATTGCTTCTGGAGCTTTTCTTTTTTCGTCTAGCTACGGTCTTTTAAATGGATTATTCCAAAAGCATATTGCAATGGATAGAGTTGCATTAGTTGAACTTTCTGGAAAAGTAATACAGGTAATAATATTACTCATTATTATAAACTACAAACTAAGCTTTGTTTACACATTAGTAGCAATTTTTATTGCAATGTTTTGGAATTTTATTTGGTTATTTTTTCTTTCTAAAAAGTATACCAAAATATCCATTAAATTTGATAGTGACTACTGGAAATTGTTTTTGAAAGAATCGGCTCCAATGGGTGTAAGTGCTTTTGTTACATTTTTATACTTCAAAATTGATATAATTCTTTTATCATTTTTCACAACAACTAGCGCCGTAGGAATTTATAGTGCGGCCTATAAAATCATAGAAACTCTTATTTTTTTTCCAGCAATGGTAATAGGACTTATGTTTCCACTTTTTTCTAGATATATATTCACC
>SWBW01009933.1_pt2 | contig 40881 bp, 38 predicted proteins | sample 4693041 | NCBI WGS metagenome assembly SWBW01 (sample SAMN10267271, study PRJNA491770) | bioreactor metagenome | isolation source: DHS bioreactor inoculated with marine methane seep sediment | place: Japan: Omine Ridge, Nankai Trough | collected 2006-05-06 | reverse complement strand
TACCTATGGGTTTTAAGCCCGATGTATCCGGGTTCCGGGAGAAAGAGGTGTTCGAGCAGATCATTGAACGCATCATGATCAATACTGGTCTTGAAAAGCAGAAGATCATTGCCGAGATCAATAATAGCCGAAATGAAAGAGGGGGGCTGTTCAGTATTGAGGTGTTGGGGATACTGATGGCAAGGGAATATGGTATCCAGGTTGATGACCTGATCGGGAAATCGTACAGGGGTTTATTGAAGAGATAAATATCAGAAATTGGATTAGGGGCAAAGATAGGAATTGTGGTAGGAGTAGAAATAAATAAAATTGGGGGATGGGGGAAGGATTGTATGACGGATACGAGGGGATGTTTTATCCAATTCCTTCCCGCCTGTTTATTGTACGATCAATAATTGGGCTTTGAGTAAATATACTTGAGCCAAGAGCAGAGTGAAAGTAATAGGAATTGCCAGGGAAATTCCTGGTCTTCAGGAGATATTTACAATTTTTCTATCAACCGGATGGCTCCTGTTCTCAATGGAACTGGAAACATTCCCGAGATACTTGCGTGCAATATTTACTGCATCCTGTATCTCATGCACTCCGGGTCTGCTTGAAAAATTATTGGCTGGTACATACCTCATTATCTTATACCTGATGTCCCCGACCCCTGACAGGAAGCGGGCGATATTCTCTATCTCCATGGTCTCCACAATTCCTGGAATGTAGACCGTGCTCACTTCAAAATCGAAATTAAGGTCATGGAGCATACGTATTGCCTCCAGCACAGTAGCGTTATCTTTTCCTGTGTACCACCTGTGCAGTTTTGTGTCAAGGGCTTTCAGGTCAATGTGTACGGTGATACCGCCAAGGTTCTCCAGCAGTGACCTGTCCAGCAGGTATCCGTTTGTAGACAGGATGACCTTTTTCCCGTCCAGTTCATGTATAAGTGACAGCAATTCCTGCCTGTAAAGTGTGGGTTCACCTCCTGCCAACATAACTTCAATCCCAGGCGGAATGTGTCCGGCTATACGGGCCGCAGATACTTCTACGCCGCCGTTGTGCCGTTGGTTACTGAAACAGCCCCGGCAATTGAAGTTGCATCCCGGTATCTGGACTGTGCATCGTGTATCTGACAGGGCAAGGTAGGAAATGCGCATTGTGGGAAGGGTAATACCTGATAAAATATAACCTGTTCGTCTGCAAAGTGAAGTGGTTTGTCAGTTGTGCAATTGTTAGTCAAAAAGTCAGACAATATGAAGATGAATGCAAAACAACGCTTTCAAACATGAAAATCAAGTGCACATTATCGATATATTTTATCGTGATGTTCAAAATTAAGGAAAATTACAGTTTCGTTTTTTTTTATCAATAGAATAAACAAGCACAAACGAACCAACATGAACTCTCCATTTCCCTTTTAGCACGTTTCGGAGTGGCTTGCCCAATTCAGGATTTTTACTAATCTCGATAATTTTGTGAATTATCCTCAGGTAAAAAATATAATCCGTCTTCTTAAGCTTTTGAAGATTTGTCTCCAGAGCATTCTCAAACCGGATGATATATGGCATGGTTAAAGAAAACTTTTTTCAAACTCTTCAGGGGTATATTGTGTAAATTTACCTTTTACAACCCTGCGTTCGGCTGCTTCAACCTTTTTTATAAATTCAGCGCGGATTTTTTCTTCAGGTGGATAAAATTCATCCCTGATTATATCAAGTACCTCTGTCAGAATCTCCTGCCTCAATTCTTTTTTTAATATTAATTTTAATTCATCCAGATTTGCGATTGCCCCCATAAGAATAAATAGAATTTCATGGACTTTAAAGATTTGTATTGATTTCAAAATTTGAGCATGAACATGGTGAGGCATCACCGAATGGCGGATGCCGTACTGCCGCAGGCATGTGGAGGGTGTGCAGATGGGTGTGGGTGCTCGATGAGCAGGCTAAGATGACGTATAAGGCCACCATTGGCAGTGTGGATAAAAAAAACAGGTGAATATTTTGATATCCCGTGGGCTTGATGAGTCAGAGGGTGCGGATGTGATTGTGAGGGGGCTGTTGAAGTGATGGGAGGATAAAGGCTTTCGGGTCAATGTGTACGATGATGCCGCTAAGGTTCTCCAGTAGTGACCTGTCCGGCAGGTATCCGTTTGTAGACAGGATGACCTTTTTCCCGTCCAGTTCATGTACAAGTGACAGCAATTCCTGCCTGTAAAGTGTGGGTTCACCTCCTGCCAACATAACTTCAATCCCAGGCGGAATGTGTCCGGCTATACGGGCCGCAGATACTTCAACGCCGCCGTTGTGCCGTTGGTTACTGAAACAGGCCCGGCAATCGAAGTTGCAGCCCGGTATCTGCACTGTGCATCGTGTATCTGACAGGGCAAGGTAGGATATGCGCATTATGTGGAGGGTAATACCTGATAAAATATAACCTGTACGTCTGCAAAGTGAAGTTGTTTGTTAGTTGTGCAATTTTTAGTCAAGAAGTCAGACAATATGAACTAATGCATTTCAATTATTCCGATCAGATAATTGGAGCCAAGATAATATTTTAATCATAAGATATATGTACTTATACTAAATTATTTAGATACATGGGAATTAACAGTGCAACAGTAATTGAATTCCTCAATATGTGTATGGGCATTTGCATAGTCGTAATCTCATTTTATGCTTACAAGAAATTCAGTTTACGCATTTTCAGGCGTGGGTGGCTTATAGTAGCACTTTCCGGCGTTGTTATGGTGCTTGGTTCAATACTGAGGGAATATTATTCATATGCCAATCTTTATACTGAATGGGCCTGGTTAGGCAGACTGTTCATCCTCATACATCTGGTTCTGCTGGTGATCGGAATTTATCTTATGGCCGTGACAGCTGTGAAGATGTGGGGAGATTAATTTACAGCTCAATGGAGTGTTAATGGTGTTACCAAAAGAAGGAGGTCTGACAAAATCAGACGAACTTAAAAGTGTTTTGAAAGATATTGAGTTAATTGGTGACATCCAGGCATCTTCAATAGTATCAAAAGACGGACTTATGATGGTGTCTGATTGTACAGGTAATGTGGATGCCAACCTCATTGGTGCAATGGTTGCCATGTTAATCCGTTCAGCCGGCCATGTAGTGGAAGAACTGCAAAAAGGCGGTGTAGAATATTTACTGCTTCATACAGAATCAGGTGATATTTTAATAATGAATGTCTGTTCCGGCGCGATACTATGCGTGGTAACAGATAAATATGAAAATTTAGGTTTGACCATTGTCGGAATGAAAAAAGCCAGTGATAAAATAAAAAATATTTTGGGTGGATAATTGACAGTCTCATTTTTTTATTGAAGTAAACAACCTGATATATCCAGATACATGTCTGTCATTGTTTTTGTGATTACCCTGGAAAATGCAACAATTTTATCTAATAGTCTGCCGAATATTCTTATCATGGAAGCTCTATACCAGAAAGATTGTTATCTCAAGGAATCCCAGGCTACTGTTGAAAGTGTGAAGGACGATAAATTCATCGTATTGGATAAGACCCTGTTCTACCCGAACTCAGGCGGCCAACCCCATGACACAGGCTTGCTGATAAAGGACGACAAGGAATTCCCTGTGGTTTATACAGGCAGATTCGGCAGTGTGACCAGTCATGAAGTAGCTATGCCAGGGCTGGTCAAAGGCGACCGGGTGAAAGCGGTCATTGACTGGGACAGGCGTTACCTGTTCATGAAATACCATACTGCCTGCCATATACTCAGTGCCATTATCCACAACGAGACCGGGGCACAGATATCAGGTAACCAGCTTGGAGAGGAAAAAACCAGGGTGGATTTCAGCCTTGAGAATTTTGATAGGGAGCAGATCCAATCTTATGAAGCAAAGGTCAACGGGATAATAGACCAAAGTCTTCCGGTCAGTATTGAAATACTGCCAAGGGATGAGGCATTCCGGATACCCTCTGTAGTGAAACTAAAGGATGCATTCCCGCCCGAAATTGAAGAAATACGTGTAATAACAATATCCGGGGTTGACAGGCAGGCCTGCGGCGGTACCCATGTGGCAAATACCGGCGAGATACCACATATTGAGATATTCAAGGCAGAGAACAAGGGCAAGAATAACAGAAGAGTATATTTCAGGTTCAGGAACGATTAGACAGGTAAAGGAGTTTTAACTATGGTCAATGATACATCATCGGAGTTTATCAGGGAGTTTAAGAAAAATGCAGAATCTATAACGAACGATATCGACCGCTCCAAAAAATACAGGGCAGGTATCGCTGCACTGGCACAAAAGGCAGTCGAGACAAACAACACCGCATTTCTGGATGCTGCTGTAAGGTTTACAGGAAAGATCATTGACGAGCACGATCGTTCCAAGGCATTTGTGGACATTGTCAGGGGCACGGCCAGAGTGGCTATAAACACAGCCGATGCAGACCTGGCAGATCGATCGCTTGAACTATCAGCCAATACAGAAGCAGGACACGACCGGAGTCATGCCCTGCAGGGAGTAGTAGCCGCAATTGCAGATGTGGGAATGAAAAATAATGAGCCTGTCACATTCGAAAATTCAAAAGAACTTGCAGGTACAATTGAATATGATACATACCGCTCATCTGCCTGGAGGAGTATTGCCCGGACCCAGCACAGTAATGATGATACTCCGTCTGCTGTAGGATCTGCAAATAAAGCAATGACGATCATTGATAAGTCAAAACTTATCAGCCAGGATATATACAGGGCATCTGCGTACGTTGACCTGGCAAAACTTTTCATTGATCTTGGGCAGGAAGATACGGCCCGCGAGTGCATTACCAAAGCTGTGGATAGTTCAGCGGGTCTGGAAGATGAGTTCGAACGCTCATCCATATTCCAGACCATTGCCGAGACCCAGGTGAGGATGGGAGCACGAACAAAGGACAACAGGCTGCTGGAGAATGCTGTGGAATCCTTTGGCCATATCACCAGGGAATATTACCGGACATCTACAAGGCAGACGCTTGCGAGTGTACTCTCGAATCTAAAAGAAGATGAACTGGTAAAGAGACTGGCCTGATCTCATTTTCCCCAGAATGGTTTACCTCTTCGCCTTATCTCCAGGTACTTTTCAAGTGTTTCAATTTCATCCGGATTAAGTGATTCAATAAGTTCCTGTTCTACTATCTTTGCATGTTTTTCAGGTACTTCGATATAGAGCAGGTCGCCCTCATTGATCTGGCGCCCGACGATAGGGCCTTCAATAGATACTGCAACCTGTGCGCCATACCTTGCCTCACCCACATTCTCGCCGTGTTCCTGTATACCCTTGATTAAACCAATCCGGCTGCCCTCCTCGTTCATCACGTTCAGCCTGGTCCTGATGATGCCGCCTTCAACTTCCACGCCCACTACAGCAGGTTTGCTCTGCCTGAATGTGTGGTCTGGCAGTAATCTGAACATGCCCGGTCTTATGACAGCCTCACTCTTTTGTTTTTTTGTCATTTCAGTCTGTTCTTCCACATGTTCTTCATAATCATCAACAAGCTGGTAGATGACACTGCTCATAAAGAGTTTGACATCGCTTTTCTGGAGTTCATCAAGTGCATCGGGCAGTATATCAACATTAAAACCAAGGATGACCGAGTATAACGGATCCTCCAGGGCTTTAGCCTCAATAATATCCCGTCTGGAAATATTCCCCACATCTGCCTTCCTGATGGGAATTTCCTGGCTTTTCAGTTCATTGACCAGTGCTTCCAGGCTGCCGATGGTATCAGCCCTGATAATAACTCCTACATTGTCAGTTTCGATCCTGGTCTGCTCTATCTCTGACATGATCTCTTTTGATATCTCATCAGTATTCTCTTTGGTAACCACCCTTATGGGTGCACCGGATATTGCATTATCCAGCATGGGTGCTGAAATCTTCAGTCCTGCGGCAGCAGTTACATGCTTTATCTGTTTGAACTTCTCTTCTGTACGGATCTCAGAGAGGGGTCTTGGTTTTAATAATGCCCTGATCCTGGTCACTATGGGTTCGGCCAGGGTACCCACAGCTATCATATCCCCCACCTTGATCTCCCCGTCATACAGGATGGTGTCAAGGGTGGTACCAAGTCCGCGTTCTTCTTTTACTTCAAGCACTACACCTACACCCGGACCTGTAGCATGGTATTCCAGGTTGGATTCCAGGAATTTCTGGGCAAGGCCCAGCAGGACCATGAGTATATCAGGTAATCCTTCACCTGTTTTTGCACTAATTGGTATTACTGCAATGGTTTTCTGGAAGTCCCGAATCCTGTCATAACGATCACTACTGAATCCGAGTTCATACAGTTTACCTATTATCTCGTAGAATTTCGTATCAAGCATTGACCTGATATGTTCAGGCTGTTTATTGTAGGAAGATATGAAAGATGACATGGACTGCGGGTCCCAGCCATGTATCCTGTCGATCTTGTTGGCAGCTATCACAAAAGGTGTTTTGTAATGTTTCAGGATGTTGATGGCTTCGATGGTCTGGGGCTGGAATCCTTCATTAATGTCCGCGATCACTATTGCCAGGTCTGCCAGTGCTCCGCCCCTGGAGCGAAGGGTGGTAAATGCATGATGTCCGGGTGTATCAATAAAAAGCAATCCCGGTATCTTGAACTTACCCTTAGGGACAGAACCGCATATCCTGCTAATAACATCAAGGGGAACCTCAGTTGCACCGATATGCTGGGTAATGGCTCCGGCTTCACCGTCTACGATTGCTGTGCCCCTTATCTTATCGAGAAGACTGGTCTTGCCGTGATCCACATGACCCATAACACATACTATTGGTGTCCGTAGGTTCTTTTCTTTAACAACAGATTTAGCCACTGGGTTTCCCCCTTGCTAAAATATTTTAACTATGTATAATAGGTTGTTCTTGACACAATTTAAAGATATGCATCAATCATATATTAATAATCTCTACTTGAGATAGCAGGCCAGTGAAACAAAGCATTATTGTAGTCAAGAATATAATGTCTTTGACATATATCCTGAACACTTTGCGCTCTTTGCGACCTGCATGCCCTACGGGCGTAAGAGGCACTCAACTCCATAGGAGGTGAGTGTCCTTTGCGGTGTATGATCTTGATCACCGCAAAGAGCGCGAAGTCTGCAAAGATAGTTTGAATTGTTTGGTTCCTGGTTATAAGTTATTCGTATAGCCATTGTTCATCGATCCGCAAATATTGCGATATCTCGGATTCACTAAAATGAATGCTGATTTCGCGATTTGCCGATTCAGTAGAATCTGAAGCATGGACAATATTTCGCCCCGTATCCAGGCCAAATTCGCCCCGGATAGTACCTGCCGCCGCTTCAGATGGGTTGGTGGCACCGACCATTGTCCTGATCACTGATACTGCGTTTTTCCCTTGAACAACTATGGACACCGATGGCCCGCTGGTAATAAAGTCCAGCAGTGACTGGAAGAAGGGTTTCCCTTCATGTTCTGCATAATGTGCCCAGGCAGTCTCTTCCGGGATCGTGTACATCTTTAGGGCAAGTATCTTCAATCCGCGTTTTTCCATGCGGGATATGACCTCACCCACAAGATTGCGCTGTACCCCGTCCGGCTTTACCATAACGTATGATAGCTGCATTTAAATTCCGACCTGATTAAAAAAATATGAAATTATTTGTTTTTCAGTTTCCTGTACTCACCAGTCCACTCAACACGTCTGGGTATCCTGCCGAGTTTCATGTTGTTTTCACATTTACTTGAACAGAAATGCAATGTACTGCCGTCCTTTTTAACAAACATCTTGCCTGTACCCATTTCGATGTCACCTTTACAGAACGAACATTTACGTGTTTCCATCAGGATCACCGTGTATTGAGTTTCTTTGCTTCCCTTGATGTCTCAAGCAGCATCAGGATATCCCCTACCCTGATGGGGCCCACACAATTACGGGTAATGATCCTGCCCTTATCCCTGCCGTCAAGAATTCTGCACTGGACCTGGAGAGCTTCACCATGCATACCGGTATTGCCCACGATCTCAATGATCTCGGCCGGAAAACCTAAATTTTCTGACATGATCTTGTTCCTACTTCAATGCCTGGGTCTTGTTGACTACATCAGCGACCAGGTCTTTGGATTTGCCCGTTTCCAGGATCACTGACGCAGCACAGCCCACTTTCAGACCGCAGGCAGCACCCAGTTCTTCCTGTTTCTTTACATAGATATAAGGGATATTTTTCTCCTCACACAGTGGCGGCAGATGGGCCACGATCTCAGGGGGATTGATATCTTCTGCGATATATATCAACTTGGCTGTACTTCTCTCTGCTGCTTTTGTGGCCTCGTTCGTCCCTTTACGTACTTTACCTGTGTCCCTTGCAAGTTCAAGTGCTTCTAATGCACTGTTCTCAAGTTCTGCAGGGACGTCAAACTTTACAAATATTGCCTGTGCCATGATTTTCAAATCTCCTTCCGGACATGTTGATGTCCGTCATTATTCATCGGTTTATTATGTGATCGTAAGCTGAATTATTTATTCAGGTATATGATTCCAGCCCATTTATTACACGATAGGTAATATAACTATCGCCCGCGCTGCTGTCTCATATTGTTTATTCCCTGCAGTATTTCATCCTTCCTCTGGTAGATGATCACTGTGACTGCCATGATAACGATAATGAACAGGACCCACAGCATGATCGTGCCTGCTTTGCCCCCGGGTTCAACTTCATTTGTCTGGGAGCTCGACGTGATATTGGATCCATCGGTCGCCACTGCTGCGGGTGTATGATAAGCTGTAGGAATGACGGCAGGGATAGAAACAGTTTCACCTGAGATGGCAAAAGGTGAGAAGCCTGGTGTTGAACTTGTAAAGGTTATGCTATTTTCATTTCTTGTGGTCAGCGACGTGGGCAGTTGTTCCCAGGAGTCATCATTGTACCGGTAGAGCGCAATGCTGCTTTTATCAATATTATTTGAGGTTATCCAGTCAAGTGGGACTTTAAAGCTGATGGTCATATCTTTTATGTTTTTCTCAGTTGCCCAGCCGTAGTTGCCGACCCAGATGTTGATGTTTTGATATACATTGCCAGGCGGGGGTGTATCTACCATTGTGGATGTGTTTCGCAGCACCTCTATCTTGGAGGCGACCTTACCTGCGCTTACCTTTGCTGTGAATTTGATATTCAGGATGGGGTTTTGCGTGTTCTCGAATGAGTAACTCACATTGTCGCCTTTGAAGATGGAGACGCGCTGGGTCTCGGTCTCTGCTATGTTGTAGAAATCCTCACCAGAGGAACCGCCGCCTCCACCGCCACCACCGTTACTGGTTTTATATACAGTGGTACGTGTGACATTGATGAGGGTGCTGTTTGTGTTCCCGGCAGCATCAGTAACATTTGCATGTATGGTGTTTGGGCCAACAGTAAGGGATGTAGGTGCACTGAAAGTACCGTTGAAGTTGATGGTCTTGGTTTTGTTCACTGCTGTGACACTGTTTACTGTCACGGTAGGGGGCGAGCCTGTACCATTTACCGTGCTGGTGACTATTATAGAGCTTGATGTGGTGGAATAGCCTTCTTTGTGAGAGGTTATTTCAATAGTAGGCATCACTGTGTCTATATAGAACTTCCATGATGTGCTGTTCATATGTCCTTCGTTGTCTGAGACATTGAATGTGACATTTACGGTATCACCGTGGTTGTATACCACTGTGGTTGTATTTGTGAAATTGAATGTGAATCCGGAGCTTGTATCGTTAAGTAGTACCGGCACACCTTCTACTTTCATTTCGGCGCTGCTGGCATTGATCCCGGACCCTCTGTCAGTGGCGTTAATGCTGATTGTGGGGGTTGTATTGTTTGTGCCTGACAGGGGCATGTTGTCTGAGTGTGTGGGGGGAGTTGTGTCGTTGACAAATAATGTGATATTCACGCTGGTGTTTGAATTGCCGGCATTGTCTGTGGCGTTTATTGGTAGGTAGTATGTGCCGTTACGTGCACCGGTTGCATTTGTGATTATATAGTAGGTGTCGCTGGAGTTTGTCATTGCAGCAGTGGGTGACCCACCGATGGTTGAGAGGTTTATTGAAACTCTATTGATGCCGCTGAAGCTATCTGTGGCAGAAACTGACAGGTTGGTTGTATCGGTGCCATTTGACTCGATGGTTGCCCGGGTTGCATTCGGGCTGGTAACGATCGGTGCATCTCCGTCGACGGTGAATGACCAGCTGTGGTTCAGGATATTGCTGTTGTTGTCTGTGGCGTTTACTGTGATGTTTATGACCTGGGTGTGTGAAAAGGGTGTGGTTCTAAGGTTGGAGACTTTGTATCCTCCTGCTAGGGGGGATATTGTGGGTGTCACTGTACTGCCGTTTATTTTCATCACGATACTATCCAGGTTGACGCCTGATGCATTATCTGTGATGTTTACGCTGATCAGTGGTGTGTTGTCACAGACGGGGGAATTGTTTGCCGGACTCTCTCCTGATGCATATGGTGGTATGGTGTCGTTTATGGTGATTATGACAGTATTCTGCATGCCGTTGTTGCCTGCGGTGTCGTTATACTGGATAGTATAGTTGAAGTCACCAAGGCTGATGTTTGTGTCAATAGGTACTGTGATGTTTGTGTAGTTAGTCCATGGTGTGGGGGGGACTATCTGTGTTTCGTTTCGCAGGACCCAGTAGTAACCTGGGTGCAGGTCTGTGAGTATCCATTTGTCAAAGCTTGCTGTGGTATTTGCAGAAAACTCGGTGTTGGATGGGGTGTTGGATGTAGGTGCGGTAGTGTCTACCGTAAAACTTGTATTTGTCTGGTTGTTCCAGATATCCAGGCTGTTATTGGTCCTGATGGTGACCGCATGGATACCATCGGACAGGTTGGTGATATCTATAATTCCAGTCACATTCTCGGATGTTTCATTGAAATTACCGTCAATAGCAGTCAGCAGCGTGGCATTGGCGGTATCAGCGTCAATATAGAAATCGGCATATGAGATATTATGGCGGGCGTCATTTATTGTGGCATTAATTGTCGAATTGATATTGGTCGGGTCAGGAGTTATTGTAATAGTTGATACTTGTGGGAATAGTGCCTTAAAAACATCGATACGGCCCGAGCCGTACGTATTATCCTTCCCAGCATCACCCAGGTCAACGGCCGTATCTTCCAGCAGTTGCCGCACCTCCAGCGGAGTCATATCAGGATAGGCCTGGAGTATCAATGCCGCAGCACCTGAGACATGTGGAGTTGCCATTGACGTGCCGCTTGCAGTAGCATATCCACCATGATAGTATGTAGATATTATATTAACACCAGGTGCAGTCACATCAGGCTTGATATATGTATCACCGATCCATGTCACAGGCCCCCTGCTGCTGGAAGGTGCTATAGTATCGCTGCTGTCGGTTGAACCCACTGTGGTTGCATAAAACTCATCTCCCAAGCATTCTATTGTGGAAACACCAGGGCCATCGTTTCCCGCAGCAATTACCGGTAATACCCCGGCAGCAATAGCATTGTTTACCATGGTGGTCATGGAGGAGTCATGGGGGCCGCCAAGGGACAATGACACAATATCGGCACCATTGTCAATAGACCATTGCACACCATCAATAACATCAATATAAGATCCACTACCACTTTCATTAAGCACTTTAACTCCGAACAGTTTAGATCCCGGTGCAACACCTGTCTTAGTTCCATCAACCCCCGTTCCTGCCACAGTACCTGCTACATGTGTACCATGCCCGTCATCATCCATGGGGTCATTGTCATTATTGACATAATCAATTCCAAATAAATAATTATCAGCAAGGTCCGGGTGAGTATAATTGATTCCCGTATCAATAATTGAAACATTTACTCCTGTGCCGTTGATATTTATGCCATTGTAAATTAAATCCCACACCTGCGGCGCATTGATCTTTTCCACACCCCATGCTATGGTAGTAGTAGTAAGCACCTCCACATCAGCCACAACCACGCTATCCTCGAGCAGGTGCACCTCAAAATCGGGTATGACCTGGGCCACATCATCCCGATTTACCAGTTCCTCTATCACATCAGGTGTCGCTTCAAATGTTATTGCATTTACTATCCATAGGGGCCTGGCATTCTTCATTTTATCAGCTCCCTTCCCCTGCAGAACGGAAATGAGATTGTGCTGGCTTTGACCGGACTTTTGCTTTAGAGAATTCACTGTATCCATGCGGTGCTGTTTCTGATCCACATGACTCTGGACCTTTACTTCGGGTGCTCGGTACTGTTCCTTCATTATCACGATGACACGGATCATGTCTTCACTGTTATTGGACTGGGACATGACTATCTGCCTGGAAAGTTCGGAGTGGATCTTAGAGTTATTGTCAAGGGCATCAGCTATGACAACTGATTGTACCAGGACTGCTGCCGTAAGAAAGATTACCCATTTTTTCAAGTAATAACCCCGCTTTTGTCAAAGTATTGTATTCTTGAATTGGTATACATATTATAAGCACATATTCTTGTTATTGTTGAATAGAAATACTATCAGTTCTTTTAATTCTATCTGATTCATTTAATAATTATCTGCATTAAACGAAAAAAATGGGAGCATATAATCCTTAAATTATTCTATATCCTCACCAGTGACAAGTGAAAACTCACCAGTAAGTACAACCTTCAGGATATCCCCTTCAGTAGTGACATCATACTGGCTAAAACCGCGCTCTGAACCACTCAAGGCCAGTTCATTAATATGTGCCGCACTCTCATCGGAGGCATCCAGGTAAATCGTCGTCCTGGTAAATGAGCCGTCATCATTCCTGTGCAACCCCATGTAATACAGATCCGCAAACCCAACCTGGGAGTTCACAACCTGGAATTCGGAATAATCATCAGAATAATTAAGCACAGGGCTAAATGTATCATAAGCAGTTGGTGGAACAGCAAAGCTCTCAATGATAGATATAACAGCTTCTGCTGATTCGCGTGTTGGTGTAAAAATTGTCGGCTCGCCCATGACATTAGTATGTTTGGTATCGGTGGTATCGAGTCGTGACAGGAGCAGGTACTGGTTATCACTTGAAGGTAACCCGATATATTCAAAGGATACTATTTTTGGGGTCATAGTGCTAAGCAGCAAAAACTCATCATTGAAGTCCTGGGCAAAATATATCTGTTTGGAAGAGGTCATGTACAGGTTGTCCACTTCGACCTTATTCCGCATATAAACCGTGGTCAGATTCAAAGGTAACTGCTCGTTCCATAGTTCCAGAGCAGTGGACTCGATATATTCCACATCAAGGAATTGGGCTTCATAGGTTTGCGGATTTGACATCTGCAGCCCGTCTGCAATAGAATTGAAGCTGTGGAATACATGCTTTCCGCCAACATTAAAATACTCTGTCTGTAGAGTATTTATGTCTGGTTGGTTATTATCCTCATCACTTGAATTGCCAGAGCCTATGAAATATGCAACAGACGATAGGATCATTGACAATATCATAAATGCAGCTATGAACTGGATACCTATTTTTGGATTCATTTTCAACCGTTCCTCTTACTATGGTCACTAATGTTTGATAATATATAATAATTGTTTGTTTAGTGATAATGTATACTGAAAAGTGATATTGGAAGCACAATAAAATATACTATGTTATTAGGTTTACATTCTCGTAAACTTTTCATTTCAAAATTTTTAAAATATACTCTCACATTGTAAAAAAATGTAGAGTAAGTTATACTTCATATACAGCAAGAAAGAAAGTAAAATTATCTCTTCACTATTGCTTCGGCAATCCTTTCTGGTAATGTATTAAAATTGTCATTGATGCCTTGCAATAATTCTGTATGTTCAGTCAATATTGATGTGTTTTCTTTTAGGTCAGTAAGTAACCCTGTATGTTCAGTCAATACTGATGTGTTTTCTTTCAGGTCAGAAAGTAACCCTGTATGGTCAGATAAAATATTAACACCTTTGTCCAGCCTTTCACCAATCTCCCGCATATCACCAGATATAACCCTGCCAAAAGGTGAAGGTAAAATAATATCTTCCTTTATTTCTATGGTTTTTATTTCCGTATCTGGTTGCTTCACTTTTAAATCCTGAATAAATCCATCGATAGCGGATTCCAGCCCACCGGCCATTAACCCCACAGTGTCTACACTATATTAAAAACATATCCTGTCAAGCCCCTGGATAATCCATAACCTTCTACTACCTTTCTATATCCTACCATATTGACATTACCTTTAACAATGGCCTGGATGTTTTTTACATTGTTCATTAATATCCTAATTGTATTTTAGAGTATAATAGTTTTGCCTCACTCTCGAACATTTTTGGAACTAATATTTATGTTTGTTAAATATTCAAATCTAATTTTTTTAACGTTTTAGGAAGTATAGACTTTCCCACATGCTTCTTTAACCATTGACTATCCAGCACTATAGTATCAGTTGTCACCAACGGGATATCAAGTATTTTCGTACTAAATAATCAGAATAAATCAGACAAATAATTGTTTGTTGTCATAAAGCTTATATATATTGTTCGTATCTATACAATAATGTATAATATTGTACATTGAACACAGGTGATATGTAATGATTGAATTTATCCAGAAAATTACAGCAGGAGAAAACCTTACATCAGAAGAATCAAGATCAGCCATCAACAGTATATTCACTGATGCCACCGATGCCCAGATAGGAGCATTCCTCACAGCCCTCAAAATGAAAGGTGAAACAGCAGAAGAGATCGCAGGCATGGCCATGGGTATGAAGGAAGCCGCAAATACCATCAACCCAAAGGTCAGCGGCACGCTGGTTGATACCTGCGGCACAGGCGGCGATTCATCCCAAACCATTAATGTCAGTACAGCCTCGGCCATCATTACCGCTGCGGCCGGAGTGCCTGTGGCAAAGCACGGTAACTATTCCATCACATCAAAATCAGGAAGTGCGGATGTATTAAAAGAACTGGGCGTGAACATAGACCTGCCGCCAAAAAAGGTGGAGGAATCCATAGAAAAAGCAGGCATCGGGTTCATGCTGGCCCCTGTGTTCCATCCATCCATGAAACGTGTGGGCGGACCAAGAAAGGAACTGGGAATCAGGACAGTGTTCAACATCCTTGGCCCATTGACAAACCCTGCCAATGCCAAGTCCCAGGTTATCGGCGTATTTGATGAATCTTTGTGCGAGACCATGGCGAATGTCCTGAAGATCCTGGGAACCAGGCGGGCCTTTGTGGTGCATGGAAGCGGCCTTGATGAGATATCCAATATCGACACCACTACTGTGGCAGAACTTAACAATGGGAAAATCCGGACCTATTCACTGTCCCCTGAAGAACTGGGGTTCGACAGGGCAACAATATCAGATATCAGGGGCGGTACCCCCCAGGAGAACGCTGCTGATATTGTAAAGATATTACAGGGGCAGAAAGGACCAAAAAGGGATATCGTGGTCATGAACTCTGCCGCTGCGCTGGTCGTGGGTGGTAAGGCATCTGACATAAAAGACGGTGTGGAACTGGCACAGCAGACCATTGACAGCGGCGCAGCCCTGGAGAAGTTGAAATGTTTCGTGGAAGTGGCAGGCGACACAGGACAGCTTGGAAAATACATCTCATAGGATATAATCGATTGAAGGAGTCTTGTGAATTTCCATGCACAAACCGGCCAGTGACCAGATACAGCAATACCAAACCTTGCCCTTTCCCAGGGTTAAGATATGCGGGATGAAAGACCTGGATTCTGTAATGACGGCTGTGAAATACGGGGCTGATGCTGTCGGTTTTATCACCGAGGTACCTGTCAGTACGCCGCGAAAGATAGACAGGGAAACAGCCAGGGACCTGGTAGCCTCCACACCTCCATTGGTGAGTACTGTGATGGTCTGCATGCCAGATAGCCTTGACAATGCCCTTGAACTGACCCGTTTCGTTCACCCTGATGCCGTACAGGTGCATAGTTCCATGTCACAGGAAGACCTCAGGGCCTTTAAGGAGAATACTGGCGTGAAACTCATCAAGACCATACATATTGATAGTGGAACTGATGTGGATAGTGCTGTAGATGAAATAAACGAACTGGACAATATTGCTGATGCTGTTTTGCTTGATACAAAAATAGACGGTAAGACCGGGGGTACAGGGACCGTTCATGACTGGGCCAGAAGTTATGAAATTACCCTGCACTCCTCCCTGCCTGTCATACTGGCTGGAGGTCTCAATCCCGGTAATGTGGCAGATGCCATAAGGACCGTACGGCCCTATGGTGTGGATACGGCATCGGGAGTTGAGACTGGGGGTATAAAGGATGAGGATAAAGTAATGATGTTCATCAATAATGCGAGGTCAGTTCAATGAATGCAACGAACGCAATGAACAGCGTGCAGCTTGACCTGACTAAGACGCAATTCTGCGAACTGGCAGCAGGGGAAAGACCCGCCATCATCCAGTTAAGTGCAAATATTCCTGCACCCTGTACCCCGTTTAAGTTGTACAGTGCCTTAAAGGAACAAAACAGTGGAGCATGCAGGTATTCATACCTCCTGGAATCTGTGGAAAAGGAACAGCGTCATGCCCGTTTCTCCTTTGTGGGTTCTGATCCTGATGCCGTGGTTACGGTAAAGGACAGGAGAGTGACACTGGAATATCCTGCACAGACTCCTATGATACAGCATGTAAAAGGAAACCTTGCACAGGTATGTTATACCAACGGGAATAGCGGGTCGCTGGAAGGTGAGATCAAGCCGGGATATGATACACTGGATGCTGTACGCTCGGCATTTCCGGCAAGTGGTGCAGTATTCCTGAACAGTACGTCCTTTGACCGCCAGACATTCATGGGCGGTGCCATCGGTTTCAATGCTTATGACCTGGTGTACGACTGCTGGCTGGACAGGCCGCAGGCCCATACGTCGGATTTCCCTGATGCCCAGTTCGCACTGGTAAGCAAAACTGCTGTTTTCGACCACCTGAGAGATACTGTACATGTGGTGTTAACTCCGTTTGTCGGGAAAGATGATGATGCCGCATCCATCTACAACCAGGCTGTTGAAGATGCCGCCAGCATGCTGGCTTTGATACATGAGGCAGAGAATGTTGAATTCTCAATATATGATGCATGTCCAATTGATGATCCTTCATGTAATATGACAAGGTCACAATATGAAGATTCTGTGAAAAAGGCAAGGCAGCATATCATTGATGGTGATATCTTCCAGGTGGTGCTGTCCCGCCGCTATGAGATCGAGCTGGAACAGACACCTGTGGAACTTTACCGGCGGCTGCGTGAGGTGAACCCAAGTCCTTATATGTACCTGTTCGAGTTCGACGGTACAGGTATTATAGGTGCCAGTCCCGAGACCCTGATGACCGTACACAACAGGAAGTTAATAACCAATCCCATTGCAGGAACCTGCCCCAGGGGCTCCACGCCCGAAGAGGACGAGCAGTTGGCGCGTGTGATGCTGGGCGATGAGAAGGAACGGGCAGAGCATGTGATGCTGGTGGATCTGGGGCGAAATGATGTGAGAATGGTAAGCGGTCCCAGGACAGTGAAAGTTGAAGATTTCATGAGCGTACTGAAGTATTCCCACTTACAGCATATCGAGAGCACGGTAACCGGAATGCTGCGTGATGATTGCGACCAGTTCGATGCGGCAAGGGCCATATTCCCTGCAGGAACACTGTCAGGGGCACCCAAGATACGGGCCATGGAAATAATCGATGATATGGAAACCACTGCCAGAGGCATCTACGGCGGCGGTGTGGGTTACTATTCCCTTGACGGGAATGCGGACTTTGCTATTGTGATACGCACTGTCATCATGAAGGACCGGAAGGCATACATCCAGGCCGGGGCCGGTATTGTGGCTGATTCGGACCCTGCATATGAGTACAATGAGACCGAGCGGAAGATGGCTGCCATGATGAAAGCTATCGGGGGCGGAGCATGAAGATCCTGTTTGTGAATAATAAGGATTCCTTTGTGTGGAACCTGGTGGATTATGTGTCAATGTTCGAGCCCGATACCGTTGTGATACCAAATACCATTAGCCCGGACGAGGTTGAGATGATCGGGCCTGATGCTATTGTGATCTCGCCAGGTCCTGGAAATCCGCATAATCCGGCTGATATTGGCACCTGTATTGATATAATTAAAATATTCGGGCCTGAAATACCCATACTGGGCGTATGCCTGGGTCACCAGGCTATTGCTGTGGCCTACGGGGCAAGGGTCATCCATTCACCATCCGGCCCGGTACACGGCAAGACATCAGAGGTCATACACTGTAAAAGCGGGATATATGAAGGGCTTCCCTCTGTCATAATCGGGGGCAGGTACCATTCACTTGTGGTGGATGAGACCAGCCTGCCAGATGAACTGGAGGTCACTGCCAGGACCGGGGATGGCATTATAATGGGGATAAGGCACAGGGAATATCCGGTGGAGGGGATACAGTTCCATCCTGAGTCTGTGCTTACAGGGGATGGATTGAAGATCATTGAGAACTTCCTGAAAATGGCAGGCATGGAGAATAAGGGCAATTAGATATTGCCTCTTTTATTTTATATTAGCATCCTGGATATAACATTTTTATCAGATGTGGTCATCTAAACCCAAAGGTGAACCTGAGAATGAAATATGTTATACTCCTGTGCGATGGCATGGCAGATTACTCCCTGGACGAACTTGACGGCAAGACCCCTCTGCAATTTGCCCATACACCCAACATGGATTACATTGCAGGGGAAGGGGTCTGCGGGCAGGCAGTAACTATTCCACCAGATATGCCGCCGGGGTCTGATGTTGCAAACCTATCAATCCTGGGCTATGACCCAGCCAAATACTATTCAGGCAGGGGGCCCCTGGAGGCGGCCAGCATGGGAGTGGAACTGGGACCTGATGACACTGCCTTTCGATGTAACATTATTACTGAAAAGGACGGAATTATCGGAGACTACAGTGCCGGCCATATCTCTACAGAGGAAGCAGGAGAGCTCATAAAGGAAGTGGACGAGCATCTCGGCAGTAGTGGAGTGAAATTCTATCCCGGCATCAGCTACCGCCACCTGCTGGTACTCTCAGGCGGCCGCGGACTGGATGCACAGTGTACGCCGCCCCATGACCAGGTAGGACAAAAAGTACAGGATTACCTGCCAGGCGGCCAGGACTCGGAACTGCTCATCAGGCTTATCATGGATTCAAAGCCGCTGCTGGAGGGGCATAAAGTGAACCAGGCCCGGGCAAAGGAAGGTAAGAACATAGGCAACATGATCTGGCCGTGGGCTCAGGGCAGGGCGCCGTCAATGCCCACATTCAGGGAATTGTACGGCATTAGTGGGGCCATGATCTCGGCAGTAGACCTGCTTAAAGGACTTGGAGTCTGCGCCGGACTGGAAGTTATTGATGTGCCAGGGGCTACCGGTTACCTTGATACCAACTACAAAGGCAAGGCAGAGGCTGCACTCAATGCACTGGAATCGGATGATTTCGTTTATGTGCATGTGGAGGCCGCAGACGAGGCGTCACATATTGGTGATATTGATGCAAAGATCAAAGCCATTGAAGATTTCGATCGCAAGGTTGCGGGGCTCATCCTTGACGGACTGGCTGCCTTTGATGATTATAAGGTGCTGCTGATGCCTGACCACAGGACACCCATCCCACTCAGGACCCACACCCGTGACCCGGTACCCTTTGCTGTACTGTCAAGTAACGGTGTTGGGGATGATGTTACTGAATACAATGAGTTTTCTGTGGAAAAGGGGTCTCTGGGAATAGTGAAGGGGCACAGGATCATGAATTATCTGGTACATAATATATTTTAAATATTACACAGTTGCCTCTTCGAGACTTAATTCTCCTGCTGCGAGCGGGTGTACAAGCAGGGTTGAATTATGGAATTTCTTCATAATCCTATCTATTTTTTCAGATATTTCAGGAGTATAATATGCTTCGCCGCATTCTTCACAGATGTATGCCGAAACATCTTTTATGGCAAGTACTTCATTTTCAACCCTTACAACGAATTCAGTTTTTCCTTTGACAAACTTGCCTTTGCAAAAACTACAGCTATCAGGTATGATTCAAAATATCCTATACTTCAGTCCCCTTATTCATATGCCCCAGTGCCGTGTCCCAGTAATGCCTGGCAGCCTCACGGATCGCCTTGATCTCATCAGGATTCAATTCCCGCACCACTTTTCCGGGACTGCCTAAGATGAGACTGCCCGATGGGAAGGTCTTTCCCTCAGTTACCAGCGTCCCTGCACCCACAAGACAACCGTCCCCCAGGGTTGCATTGTTCATCACAATCGACCCCATACCGATCATGCAGCCATCACCGATCGTGCACCCGTGAAGTATAGAGCCGTGGCCAACCACACAGTACCCGCCTATCCTTGCAACATTGTCCGGACCGGCATGTACAGTGCAGTTGTCCTGGATATTTGTCCAGGGACCGATACTAATGGTGCAGGGGTCACCCCTGACCACAGCATTGGACCAGATGCTGACATGATCACCCAGTTCTACATCCCCGATTACTGCACCCAACGGGTCGATATATATGGGGTCACCGAGTTTCGGGAACATTCCCTGGTATTCCCTGATCCTGTCTTCCATATCAGATCACCTCTATTTTAATCAAATTGGTAGGTCCTCCTGCCGGCACACTGGCAGTCACTACCAGCTGGTCCCCTTCCTTGAAACCAGTCTGGACAGCAGCCTCTTTCGCACGTTTCATCATTACATTCATATCATCTGAATAATCAACTTTTACCTGCCTTACACCCCAAACGAGTGAAAGCTTCCTTAATGTTGCAGGATCAGAACTCAAGGCTACAATAGGTATGGAAGGCCTGTATCTGGAAACCATGGTTGGAGTCCGGCCACGAGCGGTGGGTGTCATGATGGCAGCCGCATCCAATTGCCGGGTCACGAGGATTGCTGAATGGCTGATAGCTTCTGCAACCGAGATCCCTTCAGGAAGATCACGATTGGACATTGCAATTTTGAATTCCACAGATCTTTCCATTTTAAAGACTATCCTGGACATCATTTTCAGGGCACCTACCGGGAACCGTCCTACAGCCGTTTCTTCTGAAAGCATAACGGCATCGGTACCATCCAGTACGGCATTAGCAACATCTGCAGCCTCAGCCCTGGTGGGTCTGGGATTGTCTACCATACTCCTGAGCATCTGGGTTGCCGTGATCACAGGTTTACCTGCCCGGTTGCATTTCCTAATCAGCATTTTCTGTACACCAGGAACATTTTCAACTGGTATCTCCACACCAAGGTCACCGCGGGCAACCATGATGCCGTCTGCTGCATCAATGATCTTATTTATGTTGTCTAATGCTTCGTGTTTTTCGATCTTTGCAATAACAGGGATTTGAACGCCTTTTTTTTCTAATATCTTTTTGACCTTGCGGATATCACCCGCACTCCTGACAAAAGACAGGGCAATAAGATCAACTTCTTCTTTTATCCCCATCTCCAGGTCTTTTAGGTCCTTAGCTGTCAGTGAGGGGATCTTCAGTGTCCCTAACGGCAGATTAATACCTTTATGGGATGATAATTCACCACCAACTATCACCTCACATTTAATATCGCGTGAATCCGATTCCTTTACCTTAAGCTGGATGAGTCCATCAGATAACAGGATTACATCTCCGGATTTCACTTCCTCTGGAAGGTTCCGGTAGGTTACCGAGGCTATATGCTCATCCCCGTCCACTTGCCTTCCGGTGAGAATGAACTCATTTCCTCTCTCGATTTTGACGGCACCCGCCGGGAACTCTCCTAATCGGATCTTTGGACCGCTCAGGTCTTGAAGAATCGCTGTATGGCTTTTTGTGTGGTCTGAAATCTCCCTTATCCTGTGGATTGTTTCGCTGTGCTCTTCATGGGTGCCATGAGAGAAGTTCAATCTGGCCACATTCATTCCGGCCTCGATAAGTCGTTTGAGCTTAGAGTCACTACTGCTTGCTGGTCCGATGGTACATACGATCTTTGTACTTCTAATAATACAACCCTTCTATTCTCTCAATAACGATTCTACTGCCATTTCAATGCTCTGGCGTGAGTTGTGACCGGGTACCCAGCCCAGGGCTTTTAATTTCTCTATGGATAGCAGCATGAACTTCACGTCTCCTTTCCAGCCAGCACCGCCGTCCACCCCACCCGTGAACAAGTACTCCACATCACTATAACCCATCTTTTTGGTAACAATATCTGCAATACCTACCACGTCGATGGAATCCTCTGACCCGATATTGAAAATATTAACTGTTTCGTCAGAATGTTCCACCACGAACACCATGGCATCCACACAGTCACCCACATCCAGGTACGATTTCTTCTGCCTGCCCGAGCCCAGTATCTCCAGGGTGAACGGGTCCACTCGCAGTTTGTTGATGAAATCTACCAGTACGCCGTGGGAGCCCCTGCTGCCTACAATGTTGGCAAAACGGTAGAGCCATGCTTTCATGTTAAAAGTATGACAGTAAGAAGATATTAATGCCTCACAGGCCAGTTTCGATGCGCCGTACAGGGATATTGGTACCTGGGGTCCGTAATCCTCTGGTGTTGGCATTATGCTGGCAGCCCCGTACACTGTGGACGTGGATGTGAATACTAACCGGCCTGTCCCTGTCAGTCTCATGGCTTCAAGCAGGTTGTAGGTGGCAAGGATGTTTTGCTCAAGGTGCACTTTTGTGTCTTCTGCCCCCAGCCTCACGTCAGGGTTGGCAGCCAGGTGGAACACCATATCAATGCCATCAAGGGCATATGTGATGGTGTTTGGTTCCATCAAGTCACCTTCGATTAATTCGAAATTATCATTATCCATGTGGTGCTGTATGAATTCCATCCTGCCGGAGCTCAGGTTATCAAGTACGGTGACCCTGTTTTTTTTTATGAGATGATCTACAACGTGGCTTCCGATGAAGCCTGCGCCGCCTGTTATTAGTATGTGTTTGTTGGTCAATTTCATAGTATTAGTTACCTGTTATGCTTGTTGTTCGATTTTATAATATTTTCTACTTGCTATGCGGGAATAATTTTTAACTTTATTGGACAGTGGCACTGTTCCAGAATCTAGTGATATAGTAAAATAGTGATACATCTACAATATACATATATTTATTGTTGAAGTTAGTAAATATGTGAAGTTGATCGAGAGAAATGTAACAGTTTCAGACAGGATTAACAGGATTGACAGGATACGAGGCAATATATACATGGGAGAAATCAGTGGAGGTTACCAATAAAAAAACGACATTATGCATGATCCTTATACAGTGCGGATACAAATGATTTAAATAATTTCTGAACCTAAGCAAAAATACAATTTATATTTAATAAATATTTTTTACCAATCATATTGGAGAATAGATATGGACCTATTAGAATTTATTGTTAAAAAGAACAATCGACAAAGGGACTCTAGAAACAACAGGTATTAGGTAATAGGTAATAGGTAATAGGTAATCATCATGGTAAGTTTTCTTCATACTGCAGACATTCATGTAGGTGCAAAGTTTAAAGGGCTTGGTAGTGAAAAAGGAAATATTCGTCGAAAAGACATTATAACAACTTTACGTTCAATTGTAGGCTATGTTCTGGAAAAAGATATGGATGGACTGCTGGTCGTTGGTGATCTTTTTGATGAACGAGCTATTGATAAAGAAACAGTATCAATAGTGGCCAGCATTCTTTCAGAACTCGGCTCCCAGGATAAATGGTGTGTAATTATACCAGGAAACCATGATCCTCTGGGTGATAAATCACCATATAACAAGACCAACTTTACCTCAGATATTAAAATTGTTGAAAACACAGAAGGATTCGACCGCATAGAATTACCTGGATTGGTCATCTACGCCACTGCATTTGACGACCAACATCGGGACATACCCAAACTGCGAACATTCGTTCAGGAAAACGCGGAGGCCGTTCCGACAGTTGTTGCGATCCATGGTTCAGTTGAACCAGGCAATGATTTCTGGTCAAATAATGCAGAAGGTTCTCAATATTGTCCAATTTCATCAGATGATATAACAAAGCTAAATGTTGATTATGTAGCGCTCGGTCACTTCCACTCTTATAGACAGATCAGTTCATATCCAGTTACAGTATATCCGGGCAGTCCTGAAGGTCTTGGATATGATGAAACAGGACTGCGTTATGTTGCAGCCGTTACCATTGATCCTTCCGGCACCTCGGTAGAACAAATACCAGTAGGACAAAAAATCTATGTCAACCTTCCTGAATCAATAGAGGAATGGGATCCATCCAAGATCACTTCTGAGCTGGAGAAAAACAAGGGTGCTGATACACTGTTACGCTGGAAACTAAAAGGCTGGGCAAAAGATGGCATGCTCATTGATATTGAGAAAATAATACAGGGTGTTAAGGATCAATACTTTGATCTTAGGATTGATAGTGATCTTATTCTTCCTGATGATCTGATTATTGGAAGCGATTACTCTGCTCCCAGTATATTCAAGCGAAAGATCACTAATGCAATTAAAGAATGTGAAGACCCTGTGGAAAAGAAACGATTAACTGATGCTTATATGCTTGGTGTAAATCTGTTTGGAGGTGGCAAACTATGATCCACCTTGACAGGTTAGAACTGCATGGTTTTAAACAGTTCGCAGAAAAAAAAGAGTTTAGATTTTCAGATGGCATCAATGTTATCATAGGTCCAAACGAGGCTGGCAAGTCAACTATACTGGACGGTATCCTTACAGCACTATTTAGCTTGAAACCTTCCGAAATAGAGTCTTTTTTTTCATGGGATAATGGTGATACATGTACTGTTGAACTGGAATTCAACATCGATAATGACACATATAAGATAAAAAGAGACCTGCGAGAAGACAGGTCAGGTTTGTGGAAAAAAGACGGAAAGGGTTTTACAGAAATATCAAGTGATAAAAAAAAGATCGATAAATTCGTTGACAAACACTTTGGGTTTAAAGAGTGGCGTGTCTTTGCCAACACACTCGTGATCGGGCAAAATGATATCACAATTCTTCAGCCGAAAACTCAACCTGAGAGAACGACTTTTAATAAGCTCAAGCAGATGATTGAGAAGGCCACATCAGGTTCAAAATATGTTGATTCGCCTTTGTCAAAAATAATTGAAAATATCAATACTATGCATAGTAATCTCGTTTCAACTCAAAAACGAAACGCAGAAATTCCTCTTATAGAAAAAAAGATCGTTGATATCAAAGATCAACTAGATAGTGCCCGAAATGATGAAAGAAATTTGGCACGAAATTCAGCAGATAAAGAAAACATTGAGAAGGAATTAATAGGAAAAGAGGCGAAATTAAAAACGCTTGAGCAAAGAAAAGAATTGTATGATTCTAAAGAAAGGCTTAGTAAGAATAAATTAGAGCTTGAGGAAGAAAATCAACAAATTCAATCTGTATTTGAGAGAGTGAAGACTCTTCAAGATGAGCGTACACATATAGAAGAGAGAGCCGGATCCCTGGAGATAAAATACAAAAATATCACTGATGATATAGAACGCAAAATCCACAGTCTGACTACATCCTGCGAAGAAAAACAAAAACGAATTACTGAAAACGAGCATGAACTTGAAAAAGTGCATCATACAACAGATATTCAAATTGAAAAGAAAGATCTGTATCCTGGATTTGATAGCCTGTCCGAGGATGATATTCACTCAATTTCAACAAATATTGAGATGTGGAAAAAGACCTGTACTCGCCTTGACGAACAACCAAACAACAATAGACCAAACTCTAAAAATAGATCTCTAATAGTTGCAGTTCTTGTTGTGGCAGGGGTTTTAGGAGGAATAATCCTTGGTAATATTGTTGCAGGTGTGATTGCAGGTATTTTGCTGGGTGTTGTTGCATATTATCTTTTTTCCACAAAGGGTAATGATGATGTAAGAAAACAATCATTGAAAGAAAAAGAGATGTATGAAATAGAATTTTCTCAAATAAAAGAGAAAATACCTGGATTTGATCCACTTACATTCCGAGACATTTCAAAAAAATATGTAGATATTGTTCGTTCTATTGAAGGATTTGACAGTAAGATTGAAGATGTAAATACTGACATTGAAAAAGAAAAAGAACTCTTAACATCACAAAACAATGAGTTGAACGAGATCACAGGATCACTCCCTGGATTCTCCTATGAAGATTTTAAAGTGGAATTTCCGCAGTTAAAAAAGACGCGAAGCGATATTCAAGCTAAAAAAGAAGCTCTTGAGAATTTACTGGCAGGGTCTTCTGAGGATGAGATGAAACAAACTCGTAGAAATAATGCGTCAGAACTGTTGAAATTGGATGGGGAATGGAACGAAAAAAAATTGGATTATATTAATTTCAGCGATGAAGAGATTAACGAAATTGCACAGATTGAATCCATCAGAAGAGATGTAAATGAGAAGAAAGAGATGCGAGCTGAATTATCCGGTCGGGTAAATGAGAGCGCTAATGTAGGGAGAAATGTAATTGGGCTTGAGGAAACACTTGAATCTCTCCAAGAACAATATAATAAACTTGTATATAAGGCAAGTGTCGTTGAAACCTTGAAAAAATATATGAGCGAAACTGATGATGAGATAAAAGCACGTTTTGCTCCACAAGTGGCAGAAAAGATGGCACCATGGCTGTCAAGCGTGACAAATGGTAAATATTCTTCAATGTCTCTGAACGCGGATTTAGAGCTGGCTGTGAAAGTGCCTGAAACTGATACTTTTGTTGACGTTGATAAACTAAGCAGGGGAACCCAGGACCAGGTGTACCTTGGCATGCGGTTGGTGATCGGTGATCTGATATCAGGTGAGAAAAATGTGCCTGTGTTTCTGGATGATACTATGCATACATTTGACTCGATGAGACTTGCTTCAGCGAAGACTGTGTTTGATAAGGTGGCTCAGGAAAGGCAGGTGTTTATATTCAGTCATAATGAGGCATATAAGCGTTGGGGGGAGAAGGGGAAGGTAATTGAACTTTAGTATTGAATTTCAGATATATTGCTAGAATGAAAAAAGCAAGGCAAATATCTATTTTTAAATTTTTTGCTTCTTCATATTTGAAAATATTGTTGTTATATAGCTCGATACACTGACTCAAAATCCGCAATTTCATTTTCTAAATATGGAAATAATCTTTGGAATTGCTGGATATCGCCCAAATGTTTTTTAGCATCTTGGAACTCATTTTCAAATAGATTAGTTGTATTCGTCTCATCTAATTTCTGATTCGTGTCATTCGTGATTTCAATTCAGTTGCGCCGCTCCTCCTTCAATAAGAATATATGCTGAATCACCATAGTATACCATGGTGATACAATTGCAGACAATACCTGCTAAATTGACATCAAAACTGGTAGCAGAACTTGATGCCTTGATCAAAGAAGGGTGGTATGCCAATCGTTCAGAAGCCATCCGTGATGCCGTGCGCAGCATGGTAGAGCGGAAACAATTGGCGAGACTTGAAGCGGCAATTGAAGAAGACATTCAATGGGGACTTCATGGAGATTAAAGCAATTTCTGATGCCGGGCCCATCATCCATCTCTCAGAGATTGGAACATCCACGTGTTTTTCACTATTCAGCAAAGTGCTTGTACCAAAAGATGTCTACAACAAAGTCAAAGTTTGCAACCTGCCCGGGAACAATGAAATTGAGTCACAGATATTTGAAATAGTTGACATTGCATCAAACAAAAAGGACCAGATAGAATATTTTTCAACAAAATATGACATCAGCATACCTGATGGAAGCGTAATAACACTTTCAAAGTACACAGGTATCAATCTCGTCCTGATCGATGATTTGGATGTAAGGGATGTTCTAAAATCAATGGGAATGCAACCCGTTGGTTCCATAGGTATACTTCTCAGGGCATACAGGGAGAGGATAATATCCTATGATGATGCAGCAAAGGCACTTGAAGACCTGTTAGATATTTCTTCTTTATATGTTACTTCCAGGCTCATTCAAAATGCGAAAAAAGCATTGAAGGAATATGATGCAGGTCACAAGATGGAATAGGAATATGTGTATGAGGGTTGCTCAGAAGAATAAAGAATAAGATTTCTGTGCACCTCGTCCCTGGCGCTGTTGACCAGGCGTAGGTGTTACTGCGCTGGATGTGGTGTGGTGAAGTAGAGTTGGAGAGAGGGCTGCCGCCGGATGGAATTGAGCGCTGGCAAAACATCTTCGTTCTCAAGTTGAGGATAGTTCTCGATGATCTTTTCATGCGACCAGTTATTTCCCAGCAACTCGAGGATAAACTCCACTGAGATACGTGTTCCCCTGATGATAGGTTTCTCGCCTAAAATAGCGGGATCAATAACGATCCTGTCATTATATATCATAATAATCTACCAATTAACAATCATGTCACCTTTTATTTAAGCATATCCCGGAGCCCACGAGCATTGCGATTTTTACATTCCGAGACATACCGTCATCTGCGAACCCCCGCCTCCCATACACCCGTAACCTTCCCGCCCAGCGCCAGTTGCCCCATCACCCGATTCACATCCCTACCCACAGGTGACGGCACTGCATACTCCAGCGGCGTCCCGGGCAGTGGTGTGAAGTAATGGGAATGTATACGCCCGCCTTTATTTACCACAAATTCAACCAGGTCCAGCGTCTCCTGCTGGTCAGCGACTGTCTCACCGGGCAGCCCGAATATAACATCCACAATAGGTGTCAGGTCATATTCCCTGCATAGTTCGACAGCACATTCCACGTCCTCAACCGTATGACCCCTGCTGATCCCATCCAGCACGTTCTGGCTGCCGCTCTGCGCACCAAGGCTCAACGATGAATTGTGGCAGTACTGCTTCACCAGTTCAAGCATCTCTATGGTCACGAACTCGGGCCTGACCTCTGACGGAAAAGTGCCAAAGAATATCCTGCACCTGTCAGGGATGGCCTCCAGCAATGCCTGTACCCTATCAGGTTCGGCCCTCTGTCCGCTTGAGCCGTAGGCAAAGGCATTGGGTGAGACGAACCTTACATCCCGCATCATACCGGCAAATTCTGCCACAACTTCAGGGCTGCGGTGCCGCATCCTGTGTCCAAACAGCCGGGGCGTCTGGCAGTAGCCGCAGCTATAAGGGCAGCCCCTGCTGATCTCGATATAGCCCTTAACCCCGTCTACTGAGAACGGAGGATACATATCAAGGTCAACTGGAGATCTTTTTCCGGTAATCACGCAACGCCCCCCATCCTGGTATGCTATCCCCTCCACATCAGCCGGATCAAGATCACCATTGCCGATACTGCGAATAAGTTCAGGTAGGGTCTCCTCCCCTTCACCTATTACCACGTAGTCGAAATATTCAAGGCATTCACCAGGCCTTGCCGAAGGGTGCGGGCCGCCTGCAATGTAGATAGAATCAGTAGATGAATTTCCTATTTCATCAAAGACCCTGTCTGCCTGTGCAGTAGCAAAACTATACGCCATAATTCCATCAACCGGCCCATGCACCACCTGCGCCCCCGGGACCAGGGGCATAAGGGCGGCAAGGCTGTTGCGGTTCTTACTATCCAGCCTGAAATTCACACCGCCCAGGTTTGCAAACCCCCTACACCTGGATCGGGACGAGTGTTACACACAACAGGCCTGCCCCAAATACCAGCAGGCCCAACAATATCCTGCTATTACCCAGATCATCCGAATCCTCCAGGGGTTCGGGGTGGCCAGCCGCTGCAAACAATGTGATGATCAATCCCCAGAACAGCCACATACCACCATTTTGCTGCATCACGAAATAGATGAACAATGAAAGGGAAAGTAAAATGAAAGGTACCACGGCAGATACATATGCTGACCTTGGACCAAGCATGGCCCGCAGCATATGTCCACCGTCAAGCTGACCTGCAGGTATCAGGTTCAATGCGGTCACAAGCATACCCACCCAGCCTGCAAAGGCCACTGGATGAATGATCATATCATCAGCCACCCCCCCTACAAAACTGGCAATAAAGGTAAATAACACAGGCAGTGACAATTTATAAAAAATAAAATCATCCTGTGGCACAATATCCAACGGTGGCAGGGATAGACCTATAGCTATTACTATTATAGATGCAACCAGGCCCACTATAGGTCCTGCAATTCCCACATCGAACAGAGCAGTGCGGCTGGGAATGGGACCCCTGTGCTTGATGATGGCACCCATAGTACCTATCCCGATAAAAGGGATGAAATAGGGCAGCGATGTCTTCATACCGTGCATCCTTGCTACCAGGTAGTGTCCCATCTCATGAGAACCAAGCACGAACATAATGGCAAGGGTAAAGGGCAGTCCTTTTAATATCTGTTCTTGATGTGAAAAGGGGTCCACACCAAAGAACATGGAACCGAAGAACATGGTAGTGAAAACGGTAATAGCTGCGAGTAACACATTTATCCATATCCGTTCCTTCTTCTCAATAATAGGGCTTATTACAAGTACATACTCACCCAGTTCATAGACCATCCGGATTTCATAACCCATACTTGAAATTGGGACCCAGAGCCGTCTGATCACGTCCTTCGGGTCATCTATTGGATTGCCGTAAAAAAAATATGAACCATCTTCAAGTGCATACTCATATATCCTGAAATCCGGCACTTCGGACTCGATGATCTTAAAAATAGCAGATTCGGTAATACCAGATTCGGTTTCAGACCTGTCTGTTTCATTATCTTCAGTATGGTTCATAAAATATCAACAGCCCCCCTGGTCCCATCGACCCTGACCCGATCCCCGGTCCTGATAATATCTATGGCATCCGGTTCGGTGCTGTCCACCATTGGTATGTCAGATATGATGGCCCCTACTGCCACAATAGGTTCGGCAGATCTGTTTATGACTGCCGCCGGAGCCGTCCCGTTCTTTTTCAACTGGTACATCACATACGACCCCACTGTGGAACCCTTTCCCGAAGGGAACACAAGGACCTTCCCTGTCACATCCTTACCTTCAAGTTCGTGTCCCTTCTCAACCACTATACCTGTGTCAGGGTCTATACTGCCGAGGAATGAAATGGACTGGTTGGTAACTAGTGCCTCGCCTTCGGCCTGTCCTCTGGAGATGGGCCTGCCTTTTAAGGTCCTAATTGCTATCCTCTCCTGCCAGGCATTCGTTAATATGTGCAATCCTGGCCCTTACACCACACAGGTTCGGGACATACTTGAAGGCTTTACCCGAATCTGTCAGTACACATCCGAAACGGTCAGTGGCTGGTGATACCACCATACAGGTATCAACAAACACTTTTGCACCGCTGTCCTCAATTCTTCGTACCAGTCCGGGATTAGCATCCCTGACCCTGCGGGACGTGCATATCCATACCTCCTTTTCAGGAGTATGGTCTTCAAGTAAGCGTGCCGCTTCTTCCAGTTCGCTGGCAGAGTAATGGGGGCAGCCCAGTGCCACCAGGTCAGGTTCATTTCCGCATCCATTCCTGTTTCCATCTCCGTATCCATTTTTGCATTCTTTCCCGCATCCTTCATCAAATACATCATCGATCTGCCTGCGCTCTATGATAATAGTCTCATCCGGGAACTCTTGCTGCCCTGATTCCGGGGTAACACCCTCTACATGATACAATGCAACTGCCCCAGAAGCTGCCATGGCCGCACCCAGGGCTTTTAATTCCGTGTCAGATGGCTTTGAACTGAGCCTGAACATAGGTACACCTGAGCCCGCCTCAGCTCCAGCCAGGCAGCCCAGGGCACCGTAATCTGCTCCTGTTAATTTACAATCTACTTCAAATCCGATCGTGGGAATCCGGTTCTCGTCCAGGTGGTAACCGTAATTGGCGGTTTTTCCGATAAGCGCAGCCGATAGTGCAGAAGGTCCGCCTTCGCGGTTGGTCCTGGCACCTATCACCGAATTTGCGTAAGATATTGCCGAGCTTTCACTCCATGCCAGGTGGTCGCCAAAAGCAGCCAGTTCTTTGTCAATATAATAAGGAGTGCAGGTGCATTCACATCTCACGCCCAGGCGCCTGTATGCTTCAATGATACTGGCCTGTTTGGATGCAAACTCTGCATCCACACCCATCTCCTGCCAGCGCTCCAGGTCCATACCTGCCGGGTTCAGGATGGAAGGCACCACAACTGTGCCTTCCAGGTCTGATATCCATTCCAGGCCGGCATCACCAATGGTCTTGTAGCTCACGCCTGCTATCTGGGCGCTCTTTACCGGTATAAGTGAGTCAGCACCATAGATATCGCCAAGGGTGGTAAGTATCTCCATGGCTTTTTTAAGCGTGGGACCACTATCACCTTCCAGGATAGACTCTTCTTCCTGTGTCAGGTGCAAGCTTTTAGTCCCCCCCAGGGGTCACCCGTTTGAATTTGTGCTCTTCTCCCAGTATCATGGTTGCGTCCAGCCCCATCTTGGCAGTATTTCCGTTAGGGGAACACATGGGGTCAAGGCTGCTGCCCCGTACGTTAGGGTACACGACCAGGTCTTTGTCTGCCCTGAACCTTGTTGCTATGGCATATTCCACATCAGACAGGTCAAAAATGTCAATGTCATCATCCACCACTATTACATGCTTCAGGCTCTTATGTGCCGAGAATGCTGCATCGATAGCCTTTCGCCCGTCGTTATCTGCGGTCTTGTGTATCCGGACAATGGCATGTAGATATGAGCAGCCACCTTCGGTCAGCACCACATTGCGGGCATCACAAACTTCCCCCACCCCTTTCAGGATCAGGGGTTCGTAAGGTATGCCCATGAGCATCTTGTGTTCGCCTCCTGCCGGCATGATGGCGTGGTAGATGGGGTCACGGCGGTGCATGACTTTGGTGATCCTAATCAGCGGTTGTTGCCTGATGATGTCTATGGTATCTGTGATATCTACAAAAGGACCTTCAGCTACAGTGGTATCAGGTTCAATATATCCTTCCAGCACCCATTCGGCATGCGGGATACTGATACCGTTATCAAGTTTAAATAGCTCGGCAGGCCGACCTTTTAGTGCTCCGGCATACTGGAATTCCTCACCTTCAGGTACTCTTGTAGTAGTTGCCAGAAGTATAACAGGATCTATGCCTATAACTATTGCAATGGGCAGTGGCTCACCTGCTTTAGATGCAGCCTTTTGGAGATTATATGTATGCCGGTTCTCTACCAGACGACCCACTAAGGTATCTTTGCCCGTTACCATTAATCGATGGATCGATGCATTGCACATGCCACCGTATTCTGACACTACTACTCCGGCTGTGATATAAGGTCCGCCGTCTTTTTTGAAATATGTCAGTATCGGGACCTTGCCAAGGTCTACTTCAGGTTCTATGACCTCTGTTGAGGGGGTGTTATCTACCAGTATCACTTCGCCATCTGGTTCTTTTTCTGCGAGGTAATGAACCATTTTCTCTGGCGAAGTTCCCAGTGCCGCTGCCATACACTGCCGGTTTGCGATAATATTTATTACAATTTTATGCCCCATTACATCATTAAAAAGAAAGGGACCTTTCATTTTATGTGCTAATCCTGATACTTCCAGGTAAGGGGAACAACTATCATTGATCTCATGTAATAACTGGTCTGACCTTAGTTGTTCAATGAAATATCTAAAACTCATTTTGCCTCTGTTAAAATCTTATAGCTGGCATATCTTATAATATCTTTTACGTAATCCTGGTGATTATAATATGCTTTTCATTATAAAAATAGCTATTGCCATAATACTGTAAAACAAAAATACGCAAAATATATATAAGTTAGATACCAAGATAATTCGACTTGCAAGGAATCATTTATTTAGATCGATCCTGCTTGTTAATCTAACAAAATCAATTAAAAATTTCACCCACAGGAGGAAAATATTCAATGAGTGACTTTAGTTATTATTCAGGGATACCTTCATTTTATATGATGATAGGAATTGCAATGATCGCAATTCTGATATTTTTAGTAGGAATGTATCTGAATATGCAAAAATGGGGCGGCGGAAGTGCGTCTCATTTCTTGAAGATCTTTTTAAAATCTATAAACCATGAAAAATTGGGACACCATAAAAGGCAAAGCCTTGTGAGCACAATAATACTTGATATCTTATTGCAGCGCAGAATACTCAGACGCAGCCCGTTTAGATGGGTGATGCATATGCTGATATTTGTAGGATGGATCGGTATGTTCATTTTTTCAATGATCTTTGCAGTATTTGAAGTGCTGCACGAGATCGGAATGAAAAGTATAGACCTGGTGGAAACAAGACACAGCCTTGACTTTGGTAATGAAGTGCTTGGATATATGCTGTTAATAGGACTTCTCATTGCGATTGTAAGACGTGTGGCAATTTCAGATGTTGTCAAACGCACTCAAATGTTTGACTGGGTACTTGTCCTGGGTACACTGATCATCACAGTAACAGGTTTTATGGCAGAAGGATTCAGACCTGATGCCATGGCAGCAGGTGCATGGACTTTCCTGGGCGGCAATGTAGCATTAGCCGAAACTTTTGCATTGTTCCATGTGGCAATTTCACTGCTGTTCTGTATTGCATATATTCCGTTCAGCAAGTATATGCATATGTTAGCAGCACCAATGGTCATTCTTGTAAATGGCGGAGGAGAGTAATATGGCAGATGAAGAAAAAACAAGACCTGTAATTCCAAAAGGAGAGCCATATATCAAGACTGATGTAATTAATCCTACTTTTATGATGCAGTACGATGCCTGCACCAGATGTGGGGAATGTGATAAATGGTGTCCTGTTCTGGATGCAAAAGACGGGGACCGGAAATATTCCCCGATGGACAAGATCAGCCGGTTCAGGGAATTTATGGGACAGAGTTATGGCTTAAAGGCAAAAATATTCGGACCGAAACGGCTTGATGAAGATGATATTCAGGATTTTGCCGATGCCTTTTTCCACTGTAGTACATGTGGAGTTTGCGCTTCTGTCTGTCCGGCCGGTATAAATACTGTTGATATGTATGAGGCCACCAGACAGCAGCTTGTGATGAGGGACAACGGTCCGTACGGAAAGACTGTCATGTTCCCCAAGCTTATTGGTGAGTATCGTAATCCGTATATGAAAGACCAGAAACAAAGACTGGATTGGATACCTGATGATGTTGAGATAGCCGAAGAGGCAGATGTGGCTTATTTTGCAGGATGTACTGCCGGATTTAACCAGCAGGTACTTGGAGTCGCTACAGCCAGGGTCTTAAATCACCTGAATGTTCCATTTATATATCTGGGAGAAGAGGAAACGTGCTGTTCTTCTGCAATTATAAGAACAGGCCAGCCTCATAAAGGTGATATCCCTTATATAAACGCCAAACATAATGTGGAAGCACTGGAGGCGAGGGGAGTCAAAAAGGTGATGTTCGCATGTGCGGGTTGCTACAGGGTTGCAACTATTGACTGGCCGAAACAACTGGGTAGAAAACCCAACTTTGAAGTAGTACATGTGGCTGATCTGCTTGCAGATCTCATCCAGCAGGGTAAGATCGAATGGAAGAAGTCCTATGATAATAAGATCATCACATATCACGACCCGTGCCATCTTGGCCGACATTGTGGTGTGTATGAAACACCGAGAATAGTATTAGATAACCTGCCAGGTCTCAAATTTGTGGAAATGGACAGGATCAAGGAACTTCAGCGGTGCTGCGGAGCAGGCGGCGGCGTAAAGGCAGGAATAGCTGATGTAGCACTTGATATCGCATCCGAGCGTATCAGGGACGCACAGGCTATTAATGCAGATATCCTGTCATCTTGCTGTCCGTTCTGCCGCCGGAATATTGGTGATGGAAGGGATAATGTATATGACCAGCAGGGTTCCACGAACTTTGATCTGAGAGATAATCCTGAGAATAAGATGCAGGTGGAAGACATGATCGTGCTTGTTGCTGAACTTATGGGTCTGTCTACGAAGATCAAATCCCAGGAAGAAGAGGATAAGGCAGCGGGAGTTAAGGCAGAAGAGCCTAAACACCTGATAGATCTATAATCTGGAATTGGCGCATGTCATGCGCCATATCTTTTTTTTGTCGTTTTACATACTTTCTTCAAAAAAGTACATGGATTTTTATTTTTTTATGACATATAATGTATAACTTTGTGTATTCAAGTAAATCCGACCGATGATAGGATTTTCTTGAATAATTGTAAAATACTATTAGTCATTATCTTATTCTATGGCAAAAGATAGTGAACTGACTGACGACGAACTGGAGGAGCTTCTGGTGAAGCAGTTTAAGCAGCAGCCTGGGAAATGCAAGATGAAACCTGTTTCAAAGTTTATCAAGAAGGATATTGTACCACCGGATGAGAATTTATAGGGTGTCACGGCAACAATTGGAATGAAAGGGAGAAGTAAAATGGTATATGTAACTGGTTTTCGATGTTTCAAGTGCGGCAAGCACCATCTACCGGGTGAGATCGAGAGCAAACCAATTCCCAGGTGTTCCAGATGTAACTCCGGACTGGATGCGGAGTATGATTATGATTCTATAAGAAAGTCCCTCCTTACCGACCCCTTCAAGCGGGCGAGCCCCACCCACTGGAAATACTGGGCGTTCTTGCCTGTGATGGACCTGTCCAATGTCATTACCATGGGTGAAGGGGGCACGCCCCTGCTTGAGAACAATTCGCTTACCCGGGACATAGGATGCAGCCGGATGCTGGTGAAATACGAGGCCATGAATCCCACAGGTTCTTTCAAGGACCGGGGCTCGTCCCTGGAGATCACCAAGGCGATGGAGTATGGAAAGGAGAAGGTGGTATTGGCCTCTACAGGCAATATGGGTGCTTCGGTGGCGGCATATGCTGCTTTTGCCGGGCTAGAATGTATTGTGTTTGTGCCTAATATTGTGGGTGCGGCCAAGATCAAACAGATAAGGGCGTACGGGGCTGATATCCGGTTCGTGGACGGCGATTACTCACTGGCGATGAAGCAGGCCGAGGACTATGTGATAGCACACACGGATTCGTTCCTTACAGGTGATTATCCCTGGAGGGGAGAGGGGACCAAGACCGTAGGCTTTGAGATAGCTGACCAGTTATACTGGCGGGTGCCTGATGTGATTGTTGCACCTATAGGTAACGGGACTCTTATCTGGGGTATTTTCGAGGCCTTCATAGACATGTACGAGGTGGGTATCATCGAGCATAAACCCACTTTCATAGGCGTGCAGGTTGAGGCCTGCCGCCCTGTTGTGGATGCCTGGGAGAATAATTCCATGGAGATCATTCCTGTGGAGGACCCTGAGACTGTGGCTACTGCCATTGCCTGTGGTGACCCTATTGACGGGCTGGGGGCTTTGTGTGCTATTCGGGAGACGGGGGGGCAGGCTGTGAGTGTGTCTGATGATGAGGTGATTGAGGTGCGGGATTTTTTGGCAGGGCATGGTATTTTTGTTGAGCCGAGTGGTGCGGTGGCGTATGCTGGGGCGCGGCGGGTGTCCGGGGAGCTGGAGGGTAAGACTGTGGTGTGTATGGCTACAGGGCACGGGCTAAAGGATATGTGGGGGATTGAGTGATGAGGGGGGTAGGGCGGCGCTATAGCTGTTTAAATGTAGAATTTATGCGAATTATTCAACAGCAGTTGAATCAAAAAGGACTAATCATAAACACTCTTTCGATGGCCCATAGCAATAACCACTATTATTAGATAGTCTTCCTGAATATCATATAATATTCGATAGTTACCGACACGCAGTGACCTAATACCTTTGAACCTGCCCTTCAAAGGCTTACCTGATTTAGGATTCTTTGAAAGGTCTTTTAATTTTTCAACGATTCGCTTCTGGACAACTCTATCCAGTTGAGGGAAATATCATCAAACTTGTTTGATAAGATTATCTTGAATTCAGCATCCATGTTTACTCAGAAAATCCTCAAATGTTATGAACCGTCCTTCTTTAATGTCCCTTAAACCTTCTTCGATGTTATTCAAAGTTTCAGGGTCACTCATAATCTCAAGAGTGTCTATTGCTGATTCAATCTCATCATCCAGTTTTTCAAGTGTTTCTAATAGAATATTAACGGCATTTTTATCCTCAACTATTGAATCCATGTGAATCGCCTGGATATTATATACTATCTTCAATTATTTCTAATTCTCCCTTGTTCAACTCAGGTATCATACTAAAAATACCAACTAAGCTTTAGACTTATTAATATACTGTCCTGCCCCCATCCCTTCTTACACCCTACCTGCCCTGCCTGTTGTTCTACTGCCTTTGGTTAGGGAAATGGATGAAGGTGTGTACTGTCATGGCTGTTAAAATATATTATTAATTATATATTGCACCGCAAAGAACGCAAAGGACGCGAAGTTAAGGCAATATTGTCTTTGCGCTCTTCGCGCCCTTTGCGGTGGACACAATTTTAGGGTTGCATCGTCTGTGTATATCGAATTGGTGCCGCCGCTGACAGTAGAAATATAAAATTTAAGTGGTAATCAGCAGTGAACTTATGGGTGCTTGGTAGTAAGACTGTGGTGGGTATGGCTACCGGGCACGGACTGAAGGATATGTGTGGGATTGAGTGAAGGGGTGGAGAGAGGTAAATGTGGAATGGAGTATACAAGGTCAAAACATTCGGGACTATACACAACACATTTTCCCATTCATTGAGGGGACTACTTCCAGGGTGTATTATCCAGGCCCGAGGACCCCCTCAGAGTTGCAATAATTATCCGTGCAATGAATAAAGTTCCTTGTACATCCTGGTTTTGAGTGCTTGGCTTTCAACCCAACAGATGCAGGATGCATCCTTTGGATGTCAGCATCCATTGACACTCTACCAACACTCTATCAAAAACCAGCAATTATACATAAATCCAAAATAACATAAGTTACCTGCACAATATATATCCAAATGCGAGTTACCAAGCGAAACCTGAAAGGCAGGGAAGGCGGGATCGCCCTGACACCAGAGAACCTGGATGACCTGTGGCACCTGAAATATATCATTGAGCCAGGCGACCTTGTGTTTGCACTGACCAAGCGGCGGTTGGAAGGTGCTACCGATAAACTGCGGCCAGAGAAAATGGAGAAAAAGCCCATGCGCCTGGGGGTGCGTATAGATAAGATCGAATTCCATAAATTTGCCAACAGGCTGAGGCTGCACGGCCTGATCGAGAGCGGGCAGGATACTGGTGCATACCATACCCTGAATATCGAGGAGGGTACCAACCTGTCCGTGATCAAGACCTGGAAGAACGACCAGCTCCAGCGCATCAAGGAAGCAGAAGCTGCGGCCCGGCGGCCCAGGGTTGTCATACTGACCATAGAGGAGGGTGAGGCATCCATCGGACTGGTGCGCCAGTTCGGCGTGGAAGATTATTCGAATGTCAAGATGGGGTCAGGCAAGGGTGAATCAAGCAGCAGGGAAGAGTTCTTCTCACAGGTAACAGTACAACTGGGCCAGGGGGCTGGCGGGTCCGAAGCAGTGATAGTGGCCGGGCCAGGGTTCACCAAGGATGATTACATGAAGTTCCTGAAGGATAAAAAACCCGAACTTGCCGGGCGTGCCAGGACAGAAGATACTATTACTATAGGGGTTTCAGGTTACCAGGAAGTACTTCGAAGGGGAGCCGTGGACAGGATAGTTGAGGAATCACGCCTGTCCAGGGAAGCTAATCTTTTAGAAGAACTGATGACCAGGATAGCTACCGAAGGGGCGGCAGTATACGGCTGGGATGAAGTGCACAGGGCCAGGGATATGGGTGCAATCGAGACCCTGCTTATTGCTGATGAACTGCTAAGAGAAGGACGTGAGAAAGGTGAGAACATTGATGCGTTTTTGCTGAACATAGAACACAGCCGGGGTGAAGTGGTCGTGTTCAGTACCGAGTTCGAGCCCGGTCACAGGCTGCACGGTCTGGGCGGGATTGCTGCACTGTTGAGGTTCAAGATGGAGTACTGACCATGCCAGAGCCTGGAAAAGCAATAACAGATATCAGGTATCTTTTAGACAGGGGTTATCCCAGGAAGGGTGCCATTACGTTTGTTTGCAATCACTACCGGCTGGATATCAAATGGCGGTATGTTTTTACAAGGGTGGTATTTGGCAGGGACACTATACAAAGCCGCAGGGAAAAGACGGTAAAGTGTGAAGACCTGAAAGGAGAGGTGGTGTTGGTTGACGGTTATAATGTGCTGATCGGAGTGGAATCTGCGCTTAAGGGTGAGCCGGTCTATCTATGTGATGACGGGTTTTTAAGGGATATCAGGGGTGTGTTCAGGAATTACCGTTGCTCGGGACTAACAGAAAGGGCAATGAATGAGATATTGGGGGTATTTACAGGTTTTGCTCCTTTTCGGGTGGAATTTTTATTCGACAGCCAGATAAGTAAGAGTGGAGATTTGGCACGGTGGGTGGAGAAGAAGTTGAAGGATGTGGGGCTTTCAGGGGTTGCCAGAACATCGAAACATGTGGATTATGACCTAAAGCAAAGTAATGGGATTATTGCCACGGCAGATGGTAGTATTATTGATGAGGTGCCAAAAGCAGTGAATATCCAGGCGTGCGTGCTGGAACAGTTAAATCTCAGTCCGGTCATTATTGAGGGGGTTTTCAGGTGAAGCGTATCGGTATTGCAGTGACCGACCCTGGGGACTGGACTGCTATTGCATTGAACGATGCGCTTGTAAAAGCCAGCGTCCGACCTGTTGTATTCAGACTTCATGATGTGACCACAAGTATACAGGAACACAACAGGATTTATGCAGGAAACACTGACCTGGGATCCCTGGATGCACTGATTGTGAGGGATGTTGGTGGTGCAGGTGGTGTTGGTGTGAACGGTAGTGATGCGGGCAGTGATGCGGGCAGTGATGTTGGTATAGGTGGTGGTGGTGGCGGTAGTGTTGGAGTAGGTGGTGATGCTGGCGGTAGTGTTGGAGTAGGTGGTGATGCTGGCGGTAGTG
>SWBW01009659.1_pt2 | contig 41349 bp, 43 predicted proteins | sample 4693041 | NCBI WGS metagenome assembly SWBW01 (sample SAMN10267271, study PRJNA491770) | bioreactor metagenome | isolation source: DHS bioreactor inoculated with marine methane seep sediment | place: Japan: Omine Ridge, Nankai Trough | collected 2006-05-06 | reverse complement strand
GTAAGTATATAGGAAAATAAATCCTCGCTGTCAAGAGCTTTGTGTATTCGTATTTCCGCATATGGAGTTGGCAACCACTTGATAGTCAATGTCTTATCAGCCATAAATATTTTATCTTTTTCGAATACTCTCTCAACGCTTTCTCCAGGGACTGGAAATCGGAGCTTATTTCGACTATACTTCGATAACCTTTAGAAACAATAAAAAAGGAGCCAGCATGTCCAAGCTACTCAGATTACTTGTCCTCGTTACGATTCTCCTCTCCGTTGGTGTCCTCTACGCACTTGAGGATGCCGAAGTCCCTGCTGAAGAAACCGAAGCCCTGGAGGCGGCTGGTTCATCGGCAACCGTTACCTACGTCGAGGGCGACGTGGTCAAGCGACCGGAGGAGCAGGAGGACTGGACTCCGGCACTCCTCAACAGCAGCATCGTCAAGGGCTACAAAGTCCGCACCCACGTTGAGTCCCGCGCCGAGCTGACTCTCTCCACCAAGAGCGTCATCCGCCTGGCTCCGCGCACCACGGTGGACATCGTCAAACTCTACGAAGAAACCCGTGAGGGCTTCAACGAAACCCTGTTTGAGGTGGAAGAAGGCGATCTCTGGGCATCCGTGGAGGGACTGGGCGATTCCGACAGCTTCGCAATCACCTCGGACATCATGGGAACCGCCTGCAGGGGAACTACCTATCGCATCAACGTCGCCGCTGACGGCACCACCATGCTGCGGGTGTACGAGGGCGCGGTGGAGTTGTGGGATCCGATGATGGCTCGCCTCGGTCCGGGCTTCTGGGAGACCGCCGCCAAAGATGGCGAAGACATCGATGGTAAATATGAGGTTAGCGGTCCCCACGCGGTTACCGGCCCCGTCGAGGTTAGCGAAGAAGAGTGGCGGCTGCGCCTGATCACCAGTATGCGCCAGATCGTCGTCGGACCCGACGGAGAGATCATCCGCTCCGGCTCCTTCTCCAAAGACGATTACCAGGAGCAGAGCGACTGGGTACTCTGGAACCACGAACGCGACCAGCTTGAAGCTGGATACTAACTCGCGGCTGCCCCTGTCCGCCTCTTCGCTCGCTAACCGTTTGATAAGGTTAAAAATACGAAGCGACCAGCTTGAATTAGCGCATTGCTCTCCGCCTCATTCTCCTTCCCCCCTTGGGGGGGGACGGCTGGGAAGTGGGGCGGTTAACAAAAATCCTTCAATTACCGATTTGTAGGGGCGTATTACAATACGCCCCTACGGATTTAAGTTGCACACACGAATTGAGACTATGCAGAAAATCACCCACCTCAAGCCGAAAAGCGTTTTTTACCTCTTCATCCCCAGCCTGATTGCCTCGGCGGTGAGTCTCCTTGCCAACTACCTGCTCGATGTTAACCAATTCAGCAGCAGCCTGCAGATGCTCGCCTTCACAGCGATTCCTCCAATCACCTTTATCCTGATTGGACTAAGTGCCGTCGCCGCTGTCTTTCTGGGCGGAATGAGCTTCTTTCACAGCTACAATCGTTACACTGCCCGGCGGGACAAGCTCCTCCTCGAAAGCACCAATACAGAGGACGAGCTGATCGTAACAGGAATCGGCACCCGCTCCCTCGTCTCGATTTTGGTTCCTCTGCTGATTGCCATTGCGATCTTCCTCGCCTCTTATCTGGTGATGTCCGTCATCATCACCTCGGTAACCATGCCGCTGCCCGCCACTGAGCTTGGTACTGGCTGGCTCGGCGGCATCCTTCAGCTATTCTTCATCGTCCTGCTCATCGGAACCCCGATTATCACCCTGCTCATTCTCCTCTCCCTGCTCCTCGCCTCGGCGGTCTATAACGGCGTTGCCGGAGAGGGCAAGGGCGTGAGTTTTCGCCTCCGCGAGGGCGAAGCCGGGCTGGTGCTAAACAAGATTAACCTGCGGAGTATCGGCTACTGGCTGCCCAGCCATCTGGCGGTGAATGTGGTTGCCGGAGTGCTGGCGATGCTCCTCGGCAGCCTGAACCTGACCAGCCTGCTCTTTAGCATTGGTCTCTCGATTCCGCTGCTCTGGCTCACCGCCTGGCTCTACAACCTCTTCTCCGGTCAGGGTGGAATCACCCTGCGCCTGAGTGAAGAGGGCGAAGGCGAGTAACAGAGCAAAGTTTACAAAAAGGGCAGGGAAGCGTAAACAATCGCCTCCCTGTCCCTCTGTCATCCACTGTGATTCTTCAAGTTTGCGTTAAAACGTAGCTTTACTACCGCTCTGCAAAATAGCCGTTTAGCTTATCTTGGATAAAGAGTTTGAGGGCAAAATCAGATCCATACTCATCCTCAATCTTACGAAGTGCTTCCCAATAATTCCAATCAACACTACTCGAGTCATCCCAATAACCATGAACGGCTTCAGTGCTACAGCATTCCCATCTTGACAACGCAAGAGTGAGAGTATCAGATTTGAATACGTTAGCTTTGTGTATGATGATATACCTGTGAATATAACTATCACGGGTATCCGCATATGAACTAGACGGTAAGCCGCCTCCACTAGGTGGTTTTATGCTTTCCCAAAAGTCATCTGCATCATCATGATGCGTAGACCCTTCAATGTAAATAAAATCTCTTCTTGTTCGTTCATGTAGGAAAAGACATTGGGCTGCCTCTTGTCTTCTTTCTTCTAATCTAGCTTCTTCTTCGGCCACTCTTTCTTCTTCCTCAGCTTCCCAAGCTTGCCATCCAGCTTCAGCGGCTCTTTGTTCTGCCGCCTCTTCGTCATATCTTATTGACGACACACTGTCCAGCAAGTCAACGGCAACATCATATAGGATCGCCTCTTCTTTACGGGCGCAGTAGGCAACTATGAAGAAATACTGCCCGTCATAGATAAACACAGTGTCCAGGTTGTAGTAATCAATACCGTCGTAGTTGTCGTAATAATCCACACTGGCAAAATAGGTTGGATCGCTACCGACTTTGGAATAGTCGCCGAAGACTAGATCGTAAGAGCCAGATATTTCCTCAATGTCTGCGATTAGGTCTTTGTAGAGTTCAGCAAGTAGGATTTCCTTATCGCCATCATTGTATTCCAGCAGCTCATCGTCATTCATGCCGACCGACTCACCCCGACCAATAGTTATCTCGCCGATGAGACCTGCACCACTAAGCCATTGGAAGTAGGTAGTACTTAAATCTGATGAACAGGCGAATTGCCAGCCGACAGGGTCGTCAAGGTCAATAAGATATTCAGGGACGGACACGGTACCAGCGAAGCTCAACCCAACGAAGGTTAGTAGGGTAAGTAGGGTTAGTTTTTTCATGGTTTGTTCCCTCTCTAATCGGAGCCACAATAGTTTACTAACACACAGAACATCAATACCTTATTACACCAGAAAGGCTATGCTAAAATGGGGGGGGTAAATGTCAATAGTTTTCTTGACTATTTTTCAATTTATTTTCAGGCACAGGTACATAAACAACTCCTAAAACAGAACCAGCCCCCGACGGGGCTGGTTTTGAGGTGATATCCAAATATGATTGATTGCGAATTTGTAGGGGCAACCCCCCGTGGTTGCCCTTTTTCATTACTGGGCAGGCACAGGGGCCTGCCCCTACAGGGATTTGAATCATCCTTTCGGTGGAACCGCTGGCAGGCGTTGCTTAAAGGCGTTCTTCCTCACCAGGTCAAACAGATGCCGCACCCGCGCTGGGTCATGCCCGTTGGCGATTAGCTCCTCTTCACCGAGTCGCAGTTCTACCATGTCGTAGAGAACCTTGTCCGCCTCGCGATAGCTGATGCCCAGCTCGTCCTCGTCGGTCTGACCAGCCCAGAGGTCGGCGGAGGGCGACTTCTCGATTACCACTTCGGGCAGCCCAAGCTCCCGTGCCAGCTCCCAGACCTCGGTCTTGTAAAGGTTCGCCAGGGGGTTCAGCGCGCAGGCATCGTCGCCGTGGAGGGTGGAGTAGCCGAACAAAATCTCGGTCTTGTTTCCTGTCCCCAGGACCAGGGCGGGGAGTCTGTTTGAGTGGTCGAAGAGAATTACCATCCGCATCCGAGCCTTGATGTTCCCCCGGCGCAGATATTCCTCGGCGGGAACCTCCTCCAGCAATGGAGCGCAGTACGGGGTAATCTCAACCCGCTCGCAGGAAATGCCAAGCTGTTCGCAGACCAGCCGTCCATCGCTTTCCGAGGCGGGATCGCTCTGTTCATGGGGCAGCAGCAGACCGTGGACGTTCTCCGCGCCGAGACCACGTACGGCAAGGGCGGCACTGACGGCGGAGTCCACTCCCCCGGAGATGCCGATGACGACCTTCGTGAATCCGGCACCACGGACGTAGCCAGCCAGCCAGCCGGATAGCCCCTCCGCCAGCTTCTGATAATCTCGCTCAAAGCGTTTGTCCATTACTCATCTCCTGATATGCTCGATAAAGCCCGGCGTACTCGGCGATTGAAAGCGTCTGTGGTCGGCGGCTACGTTCGATGTCCGCTGTCTCCAGCACCGCCAGCCAGTCCTCTTTCGCGATCCCCAGCTCCTTCAGCGGAGCGTTACCTAACTGTTTGCGCCGATGGGTGAAGCAGGCTCGCACCAGCCGGAAGAAGCCGTCCTCGTCATTCACCTCGACCGGGGGTCGTTCCCGCCGGACAAGCTCGACCACGGCGGAGTCCACTCGGGGCGGCGGCTTGAACTTTCCCCGACCCACGGAGATAGCCAGCCGTGCCTGCCAGTGGTACTGCGTATAGACGCTCAGTGAACCGTAATCAGAGCCGCCCGGCATGGCGGTCAGCCGTTTGGCGAACTCAAGCTGGAACATCAGCACGGCTTTGGAATAGCGTGGCTCCACGCAGGCCTGCTGAACGATCTTCGCCGAGATGTAGTAGGGAACATTGCCGACCAACACCACCGGAGCGGGCATATCCTCCGGCAGGTCGAGGGAGAGGAAGTCGCCCTCAATCAGGCGGAACTTACTCTCCTCACTGAACTTACCACGCAGCCGCTCGGCAAGCCAGGGGTCAAGCTCCATGCCCAGGTAGCTGCCAGCACGGTGGAGCAGCCCGGCGGTCAACGCTCCATGACCGGGACCGATCTCGACCACCGCCGCGCCCTCCGGCACCAGATTGATAATCTGCCGGACGACACGCTGGCTGTCGAGAAAATGCTGACCTAATCGGGGACGCTGAGACATAGGTTGGGGGGGGGATAAGTTTCCGAGTGAGTATAACATTGCCCGCAGGGTACAAAGAAGGGGCGTGCCTTTCCCCCCTCTCCCCTATGGGGAGGGAACTCGTCCCACGGGCTGGGGTGAGGGGCTAACGCCAATATTTCAGACCTTCGCAGAAATCTCTAATGTGTACCAAACGGCGGGGATTTTTGCCGATGAGGCAATCCCCGCCCTACATTGTCATCAACAGCTCAACAGTGCTGCCTTTAGTTGCCTGCTTTAGCCAGATACCCGCGCACCCGCTCGACGATTCCGGGGGCATCGAGCTTGTAGTGCCGCAGCAGTTCTATCGGTTCGCCGGATTCGCAGAACTCGTCCTCCACCCCGATGAAGCCCAGGGGCAGGGGATGGCTTCCCGCTAGTGCCTCGGCGATTGCTCCGCCGAGACCACCGTAGATGTTGTGTTCCTCCACCACGCAGCCACGCTTGACCTGCTTCGCCACCGTGGCGATGGTCTCAACATCGAGGGGCTTGATGGTGTTGACATTGACCACCCAGGGGTCGATGCCATCTTCGGCAGCAAGAACCTCCGCCGCCGCCAGAGTATCGTAAACCGAATGTCCGGTGGTGTAGAGAACCAGCTCGCCGCCGCCTTCGCGATAAACATAGGCGTGTCCGGTCTCGAAGGGGGTTTCCGCCGTCGTTACCACAGGCAGCGGAACCCGACCCATGCGGATATAAACCGGACCGGGATAGTCCACAGTCGCCTCAATAATCTTCGGTACCTGAGCGGCATCCGTCGCGCTGACCAGGGTCATGTTGGGCAAACTGCGCAGGATAGCGATGTCGGAAATGGCAAAGTGGGTCGGCCCGTCGGGTCCCACGGTGATCCCACCGTAAGAGCCGCCGAAGCGTACCGGGAGGTTGGGATAGCAAACGCTGACCCGAATCTGCCCCCAGGCGCGACCAGAGAGGAACACGCCGAAGCTGTTGACGTAAGGAATCTTACCAGCCAGAGCCATTCCGGCTCCGGTGCCGACCAGGTCCTGCTCGCTGATTCCCACATCGAAGAAACGCCGGGAGATTGACTCGTCCTTAGCATCGCGAATGCGGGAGCTTTGGGTAGAGTTCGCCAGATCGGCGTCGAGGGCGACTACCTCCGGTCGTTCCGTAGCCAGCTTTAGCAGAGCCGCGCCGTAGGTTACTTTGCACGCCTGCCAGTTCTCTTGCTTCGCCGCTTCGCTCAAGGAGAGCAGGCGCATTTTGGAGTTAAGAGCCACTAGCGACCACCTCCATTCGTGTCGCTCAGGATCGTTTTCATGCAACTGCTTTCAATCGGTTCATCGCCACAGATCTCGGCGACGGCATCCTGTAGCTGCTCCAGGCTGGGAGCCTTACCGTGCCAGCCCGCCTGATCGGTCATAAAGGAAACCCCGTGTCCCTTGTGGGTGTTGGCGATGACGCAGCTTGGTTTGCCTTTGGTGGCAAGAGCCTCGTCATAGGCTCGACGAAGGTCCGCGTGGGAATGCCCATCGCACTCGATCACATGGAAGCCGAAGGAGAGCCATTTCTCTGCCAGCGGCTCCAGAGCCATCACGTCCTCGGTTTTGCCATCAATCTGCAAGCGGTTGCGGTCAACAATCGCCGTAACGTTGTCCAGCTTGTAATGAGCCGAGGTCATCGCCGCCTCCCAGACCTGCCCCTCCTGAAGCTCACCATCGCCCAGCAGGCACCAGGTGTGGAAGTCGCTGCCGTCGAGCTTCGCCGCCAGAGCCATTCCATTAGCGAGGGAGAGTCCCTGCCCCAGCGATCCGGTGCTGGCATCGATACCGGGGATGTGCAGGGAGGGGTGTCCCTGAAGCATTCCGCCGACCCGCCGCAGGTGGTTCATTTCCTCAGCGGGGAAATAGCCCTGCTCCGCCAGAATGGCATAGAGGATGGGACAGGCGTGGCCCTTGGAGAGGACAAAGCGGTCGCGGTCGGGACGCTCCGGGTTGGCGGGGTCGTGGCGCAGATAGCGATAGTAGAGGGTGGAGAGGATTTCCACGGCGGAAAGCGAGCCGCCGGGATGACCGGAGTTGGCGCGATATATCATGCAGAGCGTATCGCAGCGCAACAACCGAGCCAGTTTCTCCAGAGCCGCGTCGTTGTAAATCGCGTCCGGGTAGGGAAAGGCTTTCAAGGGGTAACTCCCTGAAAAAAGTGATGAGGGCGAAAGAGGTCAGGCAAGGGGCAGGAGCGGATTGTAACAGAGCGGCTCGTGCAATATCACCCTACAGGAATGTTCCGCAGGGCTACCCGCACGAGGTGTTGAGACAAGGGGTTTTAACCCCTTGCTGCGATTTGTAGTGTTCATCAATTTCACAAGGGGCTAAAGCCCCTTGCCTCTGTCGCACGTTTTATAACCAACGCCAGTTTTCTATTCTATCGTGTCCAACTCAACCACCCGCGCGCCTGCGGGAGGGGTGAGAGAGAAAACCCCGTCGGGCAGAGGCAGGTTCACTGCCTGCTCGGAGAGGATAATCTCGACCTCAACCTCAAGGTCGTCGGTCAGGCTGACCTTTCTCGGCAGCCAGAAACCGTCCACATCCGCGTAATCAGCATAGCTGACCCGCAGTACCGGGGCATCGCTTCGGAAAAAAACCTGCTCCAGCGGTAAGTTACGTTCATCCTCCACGGTGAGCAGCAGGGCTTTCTCGCCGGAGGAAAGACGAAACGCCAGTCGGGTCGGGTCGTTTTCGTTCTCTGGTCGCAGATAGCGGATTGTGCCTTCAAAGCCAACTGGATTCACCAGAGGCGCGCCGAGGACGGCCTGAGTCAGCAGACCTATTTCAAAGCTCACGCTAAGGAGCCGCTCGGCATTCTCCGCAGTGGCATCACCCGTCAGCCAGACACCATCGGCGGGAAAATACACCGCCAGCCGTCCATCCACCACCCGGGTGATAGAGAGAACCTCGCCCAGGGGACCGTAGCTTTCCAGATAAACCCGGTCGGGCTGAGAGAAGAGGGCAGAATGCTCACTGGTCGGCAGAACGTCGTTGCCAGCGCGGGCGGCGATATTCAGGATTGCCCGCAGGCTCTCCACCGAGCCGGAGCGAGTCGCCAGCTCCTCGGCAAGGGCGACAGCGGTCAGCTTGACCGTCCCGTCAACGGGAGGCGGTTTCACCACCGGTCCGCAGGCGAGCAGCGACAGTCCGACAAAGAACAGCACCGTGATGAGTTTTCTTAGCCTCATGGCAGCCAGTTTAACACGGCTCCCTGCCTCTGGTAAACAAGCGGAATGGGCAAAGAGGAGCTTGTGAAGAGGAGTTAAGCGGAGTACAATCGCCGCCATGAAAGCTGACGATAAATCCTCAGCCGTGGTGTTAATCGGTGGGCTGGACACCTCCGGTGGAGCCGGACTGGCAGCCGACCTGCGAGTGGCTGCCGCTCTGCGGACTCCGGCTATGCCGCTGATCAGTGCCGTGGCGATTCAGAACGCTGACGGACTGAGCCAGGTCTTCCCAATTCCAGAGGGCGTTTTTGAGCAGCAGCTTGCCGCCATTGACTGGGACAAGGTCAGCGCGGTTAAGCTGGGAATGCTCTACCTGCCAGAGTTCTTCAGCTTGATACTGGGGGCAATCCCTCCGTCGGCTCCCCTGGTGATCGACCCACTGCTCTCCACCTCGTCGGGCGGACGACTGGCTCTGGCTGAGTTGGTTGAGGTTCTGCGGACGAACCTCGCCCGCGCCACCCTCTTCACCCTGAACCGCGAGGAATCGCAGGCTCTCTTCAATCAAGACTACACCACCGAGATAGAAACGACGAAACTGGCGGCGGAGCTGTCCCGACGCTATCAAACCGCCGTGTTGCTCAAGGGAGGACATCTCCCCGGCGAGCCGGTGGATATTCTGGCTGTGGATGACGAGCTGACTCGCTTCACCGGAGAGCGAGCGGCGGTCTCTCCACGAGGCACTGGCTGCGCTCTGGCTACGGCAATCGCCTGCCATTTGTCGCGGGGAGCCTCAATCGTCAAGGCGGTAACCGCCGCGCGAGAGCTGATCAACCACGCCGTGGCGAATGCCTACCCCAGCCCGGCGGGGATGATTCTCGATTTTTCTGTCTGACATCACGCCTATGCTTGTCCAGAACGAGGGGCTTGAGCCACCTTGCAGGTCTGTAACGTATCTTACTGCCGCAAGGGGTTGAAACCCCTTGTCTTAAAGTCAAAAACTTATGGTTATCGGAGCAACTTGTTAGAAAGCATCGGCGCGGCGTTGATTCTGGGATTTTCCGTAGGCCCGGCTTGTCTGGGAGCCTGCTCGGCGTTCTACGTGCCGATGCTGCTGGCGGAGAAGCGGGACGGACTCGACGGTTCCTTCCGCTTCTTTGCCCTTTTCAGCGCGGGACGGCTCCTCGGCTACGCCGCTGTGGGACTGCTGGTTGGGTTGATGGCGGAGTGGACCAGCGAGGTCATTCAGGACATGAACTGGCTCCCCGGCGTGTCCGAGATCGTCGCTGGCGCGCTGGTCATCCTCTACGGACTGTGGCGGGCGTTCCCCGAAGCCAGCCTCTGCAAGAAGATTCACAAGAAAGACAAACCACCACCCTCTGCCTTCATCGTTGGACTGGCGACGGGGCTGTCGCTCTGCCCACCCTTCGTGGCGGCAATTCTCGGTGCCGGGGCTACGGGAGATGTCCTTTCCTCGGTGCTTTTCTTCATCGCTTTCTTCTTTGGAGCGACAATCTGGTTTCTGCCGCTAACCTTCGTTGGACTGTTGAGTAAGTTTCAGCAGATGCGCCACTTCGGACACTGGGCTGCCGTGGTGGCAGGAGGCATCTTCATCGTTTTGGGGATTTACCACACCAGTACAGGGACGTATCTCTGATGAGAAGTGATACGCGGGAGTTGGCGTTACTCAATCAAACTTGTCAGTCGTGAGGCTGTGTCCAGCTTCAAGCTGGCAGGGACTTATCTGTAGAGACCGTTCTCCCTCTCCCCTTTGGGGAGAGGGCAGGGGTGAGGGGTTCATGCCAACAACTCAAACATATTCTAAGGTCTCACCTTAATGCCCTCACTCCATAGCGTCTATCAAACCCTCCTCGCCCATTTTGGTTTATCAAACTGGTGGCCTGGACAGACCCCGCTGGAGGTCTGCCTGGGGGCGATCCTGACCCAGAACACCAACTGGGGCAATGTGGAGAAGGCTCTTAACAACCTCCGAGCGGTAACAGGGCTGGAGTTTGCCGCACTTTTGGCTCTGCCGGACGACGAGCTGGCTCAACGGATTCGCCCCGCTGGCTATTACAATCAGAAGGCAAAGAAGCTGCGCCTTTTTCTGGAGTGGCTCGCTGCCACCTGCGATGGAGACTTTTCCCAGCTTGCCAGTCGAACCACACCGTGGCTGCGTGGTGAACTACTCGCCCTCTGGGGCATCGGTCCGGAGACGGCGGACTCCATCCTGCTCTACGCCTTCCAACGCCCGGTCTTTGTTGTTGACGCTTACACTCGGCGGATTGCCCTGCGCCATAGCTGGATAGAGCCGGGCTGCTCCTACGATGAGCTGGCAACTCTCTTTACCGGGCAGCTTCCGGCAGAGACCGCGCTTTATAACGAGTTCCACGCCCTGCTGGTTCGTCTGGCAAAGGAACACTGCCGCAAGCGCGAGCCGCTCTGCGAAACCTGTCCGCTCAGAGACCAGCCGCATACCTCTTGCTCTTAGAGCGATGGGGTTATACAATCGCCGTAGTGTATTGTTTGCTGTGTCATCAAAAATAGTGAGGGACTTTATGCGTGGTACATTCGAGGAATTATCTCAGCAGGAGGTTATCCAACTGCTGGTAATGAACCGGAAAACCGGGCGGCTGAAGGTCAACAACACCCAGCGACAAATAGATATTTACCTCCGCGACGGCGTAATTATCCACGCGGAAGGGGAATACTTTCAGGGTGAAGAGGCGTTCTATGAGCCGTTTAGCTGGATTGCTGGTAAGTTTGAGTTTGTTTCAGAATCCGTAGAAGGAGAACCAACCCTCACCGTGGGCTGGCAGCAGCTTTTGTTCGAGGCCACCCGACGGGCAGGCGAACTTGCCGAAATGAGCAAACGGGTGGGAAGCTTCTGTGCCGTCCCCAGCCTTGTGGATAACCCCAACGCCGTTGACTACTCCGCCGATTCCGAGGCAGGGCAACTGCTTAGTATGATCAACGGCAGCAGCAACGCCATTACTCTTGCCGAGGAACTGCACCTGACGCTTTACAAAGTTCTAAAAATCCTCGACGAGCTGCGCTACAATCAGCTAATCTCGATTAACGTTGAACCTGTGGCTAACCGCCTGCGGGGTATTCTTGAGGCCTCTCTGGAAGACAAAGCCGAGGCGTTCATTACCCGAGAGGTGCGCCGACTGGGGCATCACCTGGAGGTGGCAACCCCCGACGACCTCCGGGAGATGAGCAAACGGCTGGAACAGTTCGCGGTGAACTATGTCCCTCGCCCCAAGGCGCGCGCGCTGGCGGTTGACCTGCGCACCTACGCTCAGGAGCTTGAGGACGGGTAGTGGCTGGCAGAACAGTAAATATAACGCAAAGCCGCCCCGGGGCGGCTTTCTTGCATATTCAGGGTTGTTCGCGCGAGGGGTTGGTTGCCCTTTTTGTATTCAGGGCAGGCACAGGGGCCTGCCCCTACGTTAACAACCAGCCCCCCCCCATCCCGACCTGTGGGACGAGTCTGTGTCCAGCTTCAAGCTGGTGGTGCAGCGCACCGCGCTGCCGTTGCTACCACACCTGATGCGCCTGGACGTACTCCACGGTGTGTTCGAGGATTACCGGAATGGGGTCGCCGTTGCGGGTTGCCGGATTCCAGCTTGTGTTCCGATAGCAGGAGATGGCATCGCGGTCGGCATCATCGCGCCCGGAGGTCTTCAGCACCCAAATCTTGATTACGTTGCCATCGTCGTCGATGTACAGGGCGATGGTTACCGCGCCCTCCCAGCCGGATTCCTTCAGCGACAGTGGCATCCGGGGGTCGCGATGCCCGGCGAGGAGCATCGGCTCGGTGATTATCGTGCCGATTCCACCCTCGAAAATATAATCGGTTAGCTCAATGTTCGGCAGCTCCTCCAGCTCCTCGTTGGCGGGAAACTCCTCGTCTTCGATTTCCTCTTCCTCCATCGGCTTTAGCTCGACTACGATTTGCTCGTCGTTGACGGAGCGGGTTCGCAGGGCAACCAGAGCCGGAGGCGGAGTTTCCTCGCGAGCGACGATAGCGTAGATTGGGGTAAGCTCGTTTATCTGCCGCTCCGGAACCAGCGGATTCACGGAGACGATATTGAGTAGCTGGAAAAGAAGAAGGTTGAAGAGCAGCGAAATCAGCAGTGGCTGCCGGAGCCTCTCCCAGGTTGATTTTTGCTTTTTCATCACCCACCCGCCTTTACGCTGTACCACGGTCATTAACCCTGCTCATTAGGTTCGATACATTCCGCCCCACGGTGGTTCCAGTTGGGGTGGCATCGCTGTTCTCCCTATTCAAAGTACACCAGAAAGGGCTGGTCGTCAAGATTTTTTCCGTCGTTAACACAAAAGGGCGAACACAAGGTTCGCCTCTACAAGACCTTGCAAGGTCTGGTGTCATCACCTCTTTGCGGGCCGACCTAAAGGTCGGCCCCTACATAAACCACGAGGATGTCAACCGTAGGGGTACAACACCCTGCTCACCATGTCTGGCATTGGGGAAAATGATTGAATTATCCATGAAACTCCTGTAGAATGGTGGGCATCACTGATTGCTTTCGCAAGATAGCTTTAAGGAGAGACTTTTGGATAAGAAAACGAACAAGAAGCCCGACAAGAAAAAACTGACTCTGGAGCGGAAGAGCAGCTTCGATACGATGGATGCCGCCTGGCACGACGAATCCTACGCCTTTGCCGAACGGTATCGCAACTTCCTCGACTTCAACCGTACCGAGCGGGAATGCGTTGCCTCCTTTGCCAAGATGGCGGTGGAGCATGGCTTCGTGGAATATGTTCCCGATGAAAGCAAGCCCGGCGCGCCGGGATATATCTTCATCGGCAAGGGCAAGGCGATTGCCCTCTACCGTCCGGGTAAAAAACCAGCAAAAGAGGGAGTCAACCTGATCATTGCCCATATTGACAGCCCTCGCCTCGACCTCAAGGTCAATCCTCTTTTGGAGAACGCCGACTTCGCCATGCTCAAGACCCACTACTACGGTGGCATCCGCAAGCACCAGTGGCTCTCTCGTCCCCTGGCAATCCACGGGGTGATTATCCGCGCCGACGGCACGGAGATCAACCTGCGCCTGGGCAGTGAACCGGGAGACCCCGTTTTTGTCATCAGCGACCTGGAGCCGCACCTCTCCCACAAGGCGCAGAACGACAAGAAGGTAAACGAGTTCTATCCCGCCGAAAAGCTGAACCTGATCGCCGGAATCATCCCCGACGAAGACGAAGATGCCAAGGAGCGGGTCAAGCTCGCCGTGCTGGCTCATCTTAACGAGAAATACGGCATGACCGAGGAAGACTTCGTCAGCGCGGAGCTGGAGGTTGTTCCCGCAGAGAAGAGCTGCGACGTGGGCTTCGACCGGGCGATCCTCGGTGGCTACGGTCACGACGACCGGGTCTGCTCCTTCATGGGTGTTCGCGCTCTGCTGGAGTCAGAGACTCCGGAAAAGGGCGCGCTGGCTATCGCCGTGGACAAAGAGGAGATCGGTAGTGCCGGAGCCAGCGGAGCCGATTCCGTCTTTGTGATGAACGTCCTCGCCGAGATTCTGGTTCTGGAGGGCAACACCGCCGACATCATGGTGCGCCGGGCAGCCGAGCGTACCAACGTCATCTCCGCCGATGTCGCCGCCGGGCTTCACCCGGACTGGCAGGAGGTTCAGGAAAAGAACAACGCCGCCAGGCTGGGCTACGGCATTACCCTGACCAAGTACACCGGAGCGCGGGGCAAAGGCGGAGCCAACGATGCCAACGCCGAGTTCATGTTCCGGCTGCGTAAGCTCTGGAACGAGACGGGGATTCCCTGGCAGACCGGACAACTCGGCAAGATTGACGAGGGTGGCGGCGGAACCGTCGCCAAGTTCCTCGCCTACCACGGGATGAACGTGGTGGACTCCGGTCCGGCACTGTTGGGAATGCACGCCCCGATGGAGCTGGTTGCCAAGTCCGACATCTACGCTGGCTACCTCGCCTACAAAGCGGTTTTCGAGAAATTGCTCTAAGGGAAGGTTTATGCAGGGGCGGACCTAATCCATGAGGATTGGTGTCCGCCCTGGATAATTTACCCCTCACCCTAGCCCTCTCCCCAGAGGGGAGAGGGGATAAAACCTGGTGTTTGTTCAGAATACGTTTGTAGGGGCGGACCTATGTGTCCGCCCTGATACACGCAAGAGGTTTCACGGACCGACCTGAAGGTCGGCCCCTACGTATACATCAAAACCTGTCAGATGTTGCCCCCTTCCATTTTACCCCCAGAGACAGTATCATTACCCGCTCCGAATACCGACGAAGGTCTGCCGATGCTCCAGTGGTTCAAAATCATCATTCTCGCGCTGTTGCTCCTGGGTGGAGTTGCCCTCGCCCAGGACGAGCCACCCGCCGACGCAACCGAGGAGGCTCCCGTTGAGGAGGTTTCTCCGGTTGAGCCGGGGCTTGCCTACGGCGAAGGTCTCCTCGACTCTGGGCGTTACGACGAAGCGGCGAGCTTCTTCAGCCGGGAACTATCGTCGGCTGCCGGGGTGAGTGCCGACTTCATTCGCCTGCGCCTTGCCGTGGCAAAGCACCTTGCCGGGTTGCACAAGCAGGCTTACGAAGAGCTAAAGGTCGTCGTCTTCAACCACACCGCCGACCCGGGAACCATCCGTGCCGCTGTCTTCCGGGCGATCAGCGAGATGATCATCAACGAACGCGCCCTGCGCAGGTACGAGCCACCGGAGATGCCAACGCCGGATCCTGAGTCCGATGAGCCGCTGCGGCATCCCCGCGACAATTTCTACTTTACCAAACTCAGTGAGGTTCCCGACCTCCGCCGCGCCACCCGCTCCGGCGATAGTGCCAGCCTCGATGTCGAGGAACTACCCGCTGACAGCTTTACCGAGCTGACCCCGGAGGAGCTGGCGAAGCTTACTCTGATTGAGCGCGAAGAGTACGAAGAGCAGCTTAAAGTCTGGAAAAAAGAGCAGGAGCGGATGGCATCCCGTGCCGAGCGAGCTTCGCAACGTCGCAGCTTTGCCGAGTTCGACCTCTACTACGCCACCTACTATCTGGCTCTGCTGCGGGAGGTAGATCCCGCCGCCGCCGAGGAGCTGAAGCAGCGGGTCATTGACGAGGTCATCAACACCGAGCTTGAGGTCGTTGCCTGGTTCCTCAACTACTCCATGCCTCTGGCGGACTTCGACCAGGCGGTGGACGATGCCGTGGGCAGCGCGCCCTACTGGGGCAAGCGGCTGCTGACTCGCGAGTGTGCCCGGATGATCGGCGAACGCTTTAACCTCTATCTCTTTTCCCGGTTCTGTGGGCGGGGCATTGGCTATCACGATGTCATCCGCTACTGCAACGGGCGGGTGCGGCTGTCTGAGGCTAGTCTGGTTACGGTGAAGCAGTACGACGACGGCGGCATCGTCAATCCGGGCTATCGCGCCTACGCGGCAATGAACGGCAGCATGGTGCTGACTCTGGGCGATGTAATGCGCCAGTTGGGGCATCATCCCGATAGCTGGCGAATACCTTACCTGCGGGACTTTGGCGCGCCCGAAGAGGGTGAAGGCGGCTTCCTTGCCGGGGAAAGTGAGTTCACTGTGGGGTACGAGAAGCTGGAGGGTGAAGGAGAAACCTCACCACAGGAATAGAAATTAAGTGTTGACATCATTGCGGGAGGGGAGTAATGTATCCGGCGTGGAGGGCTGTCTTGCCCTCGGTAACACAAACCTTTCCTTTGAGGAGGAATGATGAAGAAGATCACGCTTTTAGTTCTGGTGGCTATGGTGGCGTTCGCTGCCTCACCAACACTGACCAGCGACGCTGGGTCGAAGGCTGACTACGAGTTCTCCACCGCTGGCATGGATGCTGTGCCGGACCTTGGTGGTAGCTACGACGGTTGGGGCGAATGGTTTCTTACTGCCTTCCATAACAACTCTGGCGAAGATGTTCAGCTTCTGGTCATGGGCTTCCCCTGCTGTGGTCCCGCTACTGACGGTACCGACGGTTGGCTGGTCTGGACAGATGTAGGTGGTCTGAATGCCCCCGCTGGCGATGCCAGCACCCGCGACTATGGTGGCGGCTTCACCCCGGTGGACTCTGCTCCCGATACCTTCCCACCCACTACCTACACCTATGTAGATATCACCTCCGAAAACATCGTCATCCCGGATGGTAACTACTTTGTCATCGGCTACGATGTTACTGGCAACGGTGGGCAAATTTCTGCAAACGGTGTAGATACCTGGTCTTGGTATGAGGGTGCCTGGGACCCGGATGCTGGCTGGGGACGTACCGCCGTTATGCAGGTTACTGGTGTTACCGACAGTAGTGCTGTAGAAGAGGTTACCTGGGGTCAAATCAAGAACGATCTCTAGACCTTTAGCTTCAACATAAGTAACAAAAAAGCACCGGGATGTCCGGTGCTTTTTTTATGTTCTGATGCCACGACTACTCTTCTGGAAGATCAGCCTCCGGCGGTTCATCTTGCTCCTCCGGTTCTATTGGCTGGGCGGCAAGGAAATCGGCAATCAGCTTCTTCGCCCGCTCCGCTTCGCTTGCCAGCACCTGAAGCCGCCCCCAGTAACCCTTGACCCCGGTCATCACCCCGTCGAACATAGAAACTTGATTGGAGTTGATCAGGTAGTCAATTCCATCCTGCGCCAGCAGAGCCGCAATCATCCGGCACTGCATCTCGTCCTCAGCTTCGAGGATGGTTACCACCTTGTCGTTTTGGTTGAGTTCGCTCATCGCCGCCCCCGCGTTGCTGTTGTCTTCGCAGGCAGTTTAACATATGATTACAGGCAGATGAGAAGCGACCTCTCAAAGACCCATCGTCGTGCCGACGGACGACCGCTCTCGCCCCACCGCTACTGGATATTCGGCGGTCTCTTCGTCGTGTTGCTTGCCTGGCTGCTCCTCGGCTCTCAGGGAAGCCTCTTTGTGCAGAACGAGCTGGAGCAGGAACGGGAATCGCTCAACCTCCGCTACCAAGAGGTGATTGAGAGCGTGGAGCGGTACCAGAAGCTCCTGTCGCGGCTGGAAGAAGACGATGCCTTTCTGGAGAGACTGGTGCGGGAACGCCTCGGTCTGGCAGCCAGCGGCGAGCGAGTTTACGTGATTATCGATAAGACAAAGGGCGAAGATAGTGCTAAAGAAAACGGCTCCACCTCGGTCTGGCAGGCGGAGCCGGTGGAGTAAAACGATTTGTCAAAATCTCAACGGAGTTTGTTAAATGAATCGAAGAAAAATGACGATACCCCATGTTCGCCTGTTGATGGCTGTTGTGTTGCTGACCACTGTCGCTGGCTGTGTTGCTACCTCAAAACCCTTTGAACTCACCCCAGAAGAGGGGCTGACCCTGCTCAAAGAAGAGGGGTCGGCGGTTATCCTCGATGTTCGTGGTGCGACAGAGTTCAGAAAGCTGCACCTCGAAGACGCGCTGAACATCAACTTTATGGGCGCGGACTTCGACTCGCGAATTGCCGAGCTGGATCGCGAGGCAGTTTACCTGCTGTACTGCAAGTCGGGGACGCGCAGTGGCAACGCGGCGGAACAGATGCGAGCGATGGGTTTCGAGCGCGCCTGGAACATTGGCGGAATTGACGAACTGCGGGAGTCGGGTTATCCCGTGATTGAAGGAGGCTAAATGAGCTACTGCTACCGGAGACAGCTAAAAAAACCCTTTGCCGAGACGCTGCTTCGCCTCCGCGAGAAGATGGTCTATGAGGGCTTTGGGATTCTCTATGAAATTGACGTTCGCGAGATCATGCGCGAAAAGATGAGCAAGGAGTTCGCGGAGTACCGCATCCTCGGCGGCTGCAACCCCGACTACGCCTACCAGGCACTCCTGGCAGAACCGAACATCGGCGCGATGTTTCCCTGTAACACGATTATCAGAGAAACCGCCGATGGCGTGGAGGTTGCCGTGGCAGACCTCGCCTTCATGCTGGGGGATACCCCCAACCCGTCGCTGCTGAAGATCGCGCGGAACATCACCGACCGCCTCACCGATATTGTGAAAGACCTGTAGCCCTGCGGGCGGATGGCTTGCGAACGAGTAATCGTGGATTGTATGGGCAGCCCCCGGTGGCTGCCCTGAATATAAAAAGGGCGGACACCAATCCATATAGATTAGGTGCGCCCCTACCAGCGTATCCATAACAAACACAAGATGTTACGTAGGGGTCGATCTTTAGGTCGGCTCGTTAAATTACGTTAATAATAGGAAACGGCGGGCATTAAAATGCCCGCCCTACATTACTGCCCGCGCTATTCTAACTCCCTACCGACTAATCACGGCGCGTTTGGTGATTGCCTTGCCCTCTGCTTCTAACCGAAGGAGGTAAACGCCCGTTGCCGAAGCAGAGCTATCCCAACTGACTGAATGCCGTCCGGCGGTCTGCTCGCCAGAGACCAGAGTCTCGACCAGGCGACCAGCAACGTCGTAAATATGCAGTTTCACTGTAGCATTCTGGGTCAGCTCGTAGTGAATAGTCAGGCTCTCATTAGCCGGGTTGGGGTAAGGATCGCTCAAAGCCAGCTCGCTGACCGCGACCGGAACGATGACCTCGCTGGGGCCGAAGCGGCTGACGGTGCCGTCAAACTCCGTAACCTCAAGGTAATAGGCGTATTCCACGCCCGGTTCAACAGAAACATCGAGCCAGCTCGTCGCCGAGCCAGCGAGTGCGCCGCTGATGTCAACTGACCAAGTTGGGGTCAGTGTGTCATTTTGGGTCAGTCCACGGAGAACGCTGACGCTCGCTGGAGTATCACCCAAAATTGACCAACTCAGCAGCACGCCGTCGTCTCGACTATTCGCAAAGAGGTCAACGGAATCAACGGCGGTGGTGTGGTCAATGCGGGAAGCAATAACATTGCCACCAGAACCGTTGACGTTGGCGTGAACGACCTTGCTGCCGCAACAAAGGTATTGTCCGTCTCTGCTGAGATCCATGGAGTAAGGAGAACCTTCGGTGTCTATACCAAACCAGGGAGTGGAGCTGTCTCTGTTGAAGACCATAACCTCGGGATGCGAGTTGTTATAGTTACCCCAACTACAAAAACCTATCCACTCACCATCATCAGAGATGTCAGCCCACGCGCAAAGATCATCATAGGTACTGGAACCAGTTGCCTCCCAGGTCCATAAGGGAGTATTACCATTGGCAAGGGAAATCAGGCTGACGGCAATGTCGTCCCAGCCTGTGGACGACCAGGTTAAGACAATTGTGTCGTTATCCCCGGCTACCGCGCACGCGTGGATGTTATACCCCGAGTTACTAACGTAGAACTGACGCACATACTGGCTGCCATCCCACTGAATTACAGCCTGGGAACCATAGCCCACCGCGATGAGCGAGCCGTCGGGACTGACACCAAAACTGTAAGTCGTATAACCTGTATCGTAAGTGGACTCCAAAGTTCCCGTAGCCACATCCACTCGGTAAACGTAGTCCCCAGCCGTAAATATGCACTTGCTGCCGTCAGCAGTCAGGCGGACGTGTTGGGGAAAACCACCAATGGTTTCATCCTCATAAATCAAAAAGGGCGTGGGGCTGTCGTCATGAAAAAGCATCACGGCAAGGGAATCACCATCGTGTCCCCCAACAGCAAACACTGAACCATCGTCGGAGCAATCCACTCGTCCGGGAAGATCAAGATAAGCAGAGTGATAACCTGCGGCAGCACCATCCCAGACCCAGTCCGGTGTGGAGCTGGTGTGGTTAAACTTGTGTACCTTGAAAGCATCATTACTGATGTTGTTCGCCGCCGCGTAGAAGATGTCGGCGGTTTGTGCCGCTGCCACGCTAATACGATTATCGTTACCAAACACGATCTCCCAGAGCGGAGTACCATCGCCAGCCATCTCAAAAAGCCGTGCCGCGCCGTTCCAGCCACCCTGCCAAACGTAGTCATCGTTGTAGCCTATAACAGCAAACTTTAGTATTTCACCATAAGGAATCACGCCATCCCAGAGAATCTCGCAATCCAGTGGGACAGGATTACCAGCCGGAACAGCTTCAGCCGGGATGTCGGAGAGTTCGGTCTCCGTCCAGTTACCGTTCTCGTCGGCGTAGCCGAAGGTTGCGCTACAGGGTACAGCGAATGTTCCTCCGGCGAGGAGGAGAACAAGTATCACTATTTGAGTTATTCTCAAGGAGAGTTCCTTTGCTGTTCGTTTAGCTAACGTTATCAGTTTTAATTGGCAGAAATATCTGCCAAAGTGTAAGAAATAACGATCGATTTTACCGCGCAAGGCTTACAGCGACAAACAATCCTGAGTTTAGTTTACCACAATCTTGTGAGTATTTGTTAAATCCCCCGGAGGGGCGGGGATTCATCCCACAGGACTGGGGGCTGGATTGTACGATTACACAAAAACGGCGGGCATTAAAATGCCCGCCCTACATTAACTGCCCGCGCTATTCTAATGCCCTAGCGGCTAATTACCGCGCGTACTCCGTCGTGGCTCAGGAGCAGGCGACGGTCTGCCAACCGAGCCGCTGCCTGGCGATGGCTGATCAGCAGAATCATCAGGCGAGGATACTCCTGTCGCAGCCGCTGGATTAGCTCCTCTTCCAGAGCCTCGTCAACGAAGCTGGTGGCTTCGTCGAGGATTAGCAGGTCGGGCTTTCGATACAAAGCGCGCGCCATAGCCAGTCGCCGTCGTTCACCGCCGGAAAGCTCCAACGCGCCACTGGAGACGACGCGCTCCGCGTCGAGGTTGTCCAGTTGAACCAGCGCAAGCAGCCGCCGGGTCTTTTCTATATCAGGCTGCTGGGGATAGGCGATGGTCTCCAGCAGGTTCCCCGGCATGAACTCTGGCTCCTGAGAGACCAGGCGCGCTCGGTCGCGCCAGTTTGCGAGGGAGTAGTCGGTCAGTAGCTTACCGTCAAGGAGCAGCCGCCCGCTGTCCGGTTCGTAAAGCCGACAGAGAACCCTTGCCAGGGTGGTTTTTCCCACGCCGGACTGCCCGCCCAGATGAACCAGTTCACCGGGGCGCAGGCTGAACGAGACGTTCTGAAAAACCGCTTCGTCGTAGGCAAAGGAAAGTCCCTCAACGGTGAACTCTCCGTCCAGCGAGGGCGCGGCAATCTCAATCGTCGGCTCTTCGTCAGAATCCCACAGCTTGCGCAGCCTGCGCTGCAAGACCAGGGTAATCTCTAAAGGAGAAAGGGTGTTAAAGAGGGCGCGCAGCGATCCTAAAAGCCAAACCAGTGTGGCAGCGGATGAACCGATGGTTGCCAGGGAAACATCGCCACCGATGACACTTTCTCCCAGCCAGAGTCCCGCTGCCAGAGCCGTCGCGCCAAAAAGCTCACCCAGCGGTCCGGTAAAGAGCTGGATCAGTTGATAGCGCAGCATCGTCGAACGCCGCTTGGTACCTTCCTCGGAGAACCGCCGGAACTCATGCTCCTGGGCGTTGAAAGCGCGGATCAGGCGTGGTGAGCGAGCGGCATCCACGGCTCGGCTCCAGTAACCCTGATTGCGCCTGAAAAACTCGCCACTCGCCTTACGAATCCGCCGTACCAGAAAGGCAAAGGGCAGGAAGAAGATCGGAATCACTACGCCAACGAGAACTCCCAGCCGCCAGTCCAGAAAGAAGAGAAAGCCCCACAGTGCCGCCGCGCGGATGACCTCCACGGAGAAGGTGGCGAAGAGTTGGGTAAAGCCTCCCGCCCAGCGACCACCGTCGAAGAAGAGTGAGGTCGTCGTCGCGCCGAGATCTGGGGTTTTGCGCAGGGGAATCCTCAGCAGCTTGCCAAAGGTTTTGCGCTCGAAGAAGAGGGAAACCTTTGACTCCAGCCGCAGACGAGCGTAACTCAACAGCATACTCAGCAGGCCGCGCAGCAGGAATATCCCTACAATCAGCAACGGAGCCAGAGCCGTCCAGTCGCTTTCGCCTTTGGCAATTGACTCCACACCCAGGCCGATTAGCCACGCCAGCCCCACGTTAATAACGGTTAGGGGCAGACCCAGCATGTTCAGCAGGATAAGTCGGCCTCGCCAGGGCTTGAAGAGCCTCAGACCGTGGCGAATCTCATTTTTGTATTCACGCAGAGACATTGTGGAGAATCCTGTTGGTAACGACAATCAGCGGAGCGCGTCATTGTACCATATTCACTCTTGTCGGTTCGGCGACTATTGCCGTGGCTCGGTGAATCATCTACAATAGCGGATACTGAGAGGAGTTGACTGCGTGAAATATCTTCTGCCATTACTGCTGCTTCTGCTCGCTTCTTCCGCGCTGGGAGAGGGCGAGGACGTTGTTACGCTGGGTGAGCCTGACGAAAGCGGCGGGATTCCGATTCTGCTCTATCATCACGTGTCGGCTGGACTGAACACTATCTACAACGTTCCGCCGGAGACCTTTCGCGCTCAACTGGAACAGCTCCACGAGGCGGGTTTCGTCTTGATTAGCCTGCGCAGCTACCACGAGGACGATTTTTGTGTTCCGGTGGGGAGAAGACCACTCATCCTGACCTTTGACGACGGTCATGCCAATAATTTTCGTCTCCTCGACGATGGCAGCATTGACCCCGACTGCGCCATTGGAATCATCGAGGAACTTGGCAGGGAGCATCCAGACTTTGGGCATACCGCCACGATTTTCATCAACGCCGGAGAGCATGTTATTCCCTTTGGTAGCCGAAGCACCGCCGCCGAAAAGCTGGACTGGATGATTGACAACGGTTACGGCATCGGCAATCACACCACGGACCACGTTAACCTGAAGCACTGCGATTCCTATCAGGTACGCAGACAGGTGGGGCTTTGCCAGGCGGCTTTGATAGAATACGCCCCGCGACTTGAGGGCGAGATTCGTTTCTTCGCTTACCCCTACGGAGAAACCCCGCGCGACCAGGAGTCGTTCAATGCCCTGAAGTCGGGCAGCTTTAACGGAACAAGCTGGACGATGGTGATGTGCATGAAAGCCTGGGAGGGACCGGCCCCCAGTCCGGCTGATCCAACCTTCTCGGCATTGCGCTACGCCATTCCCCGGATTGAGATGCACACTCGACGGGATACTCACGGTTATGGAGCCAGCGATGTGGTAAACTGGGGCGGCTTGTATGTGAGCGACGGAGTAATCGGTAGTGGTACAGTGGAGTAAGGCAGACGAAGCAAAAACTCACAATTCATTTACCCCTGACAAGGGAACAGAGAACGATGACGACTCCTCAGAGTAAAGCATCCGATGAAGGCGGCAAAAAATGCTACATTGTTCCATCCGCGATGGAACCTCTCTTCGCCCAGGCTGCCGAGGACATGGGACGGTACTTCGATTCGATGGAGAGACGACCTGAGATAGGTCAGATTCTGCTTGGAGAGAATGACCGTTTTTTCATGGTTGACTCCGAGGACTTCGCCTACTATCTCCAGCGCGATCTGACCAAGAAGTTTGGCAGCGCGGCACGCTTCTTTATCTACGATCTCGCCTTTACCCTGGGGCGGGAGGACTGTCGGCGATTTGTTGAACATTCCGGTTCCGACGACCCCCTGGTCAACATGACCGCTGGTCCAATCTACTTCGCCTACACCGGAATGGCAACGGTAGAGCTTCTTCCCGGCTGCAATCCAGTTCAGGGCGATGACTTTTTCCTCGCCTACTATCATCATCACTCCTTCGAAGCCGATGCCTGGCTTGCTCACGATAAACACGCAGAGCATCAGGTTTGTCTGATGAACGCTGGCTATTCCGCTGGCTGGTGTACCCAGGCCTTTGGTACAGAGATGAAAGCCCAGGAGATGACCTGTCGCGCCCGTGGTGATAAACACTGCTTCTTTGTGATGGCTCCGGCGCGGCTCCTGACCAGCAGAATCATGGAGCTTCGCCGACGCGGAGAGTTCGCCAGCCTTATCTAGGTTATACTCTGCTCCGCGTTAAATTTTGGGATAATCATTTGGCTGTGGACTGTTGTTGAGCGATAACATATTGATATACAGTATGTTATGACGTGCGGCTATATTCACGTCAAAAGAGGCAAAAAGTGGCAGGAGAATAGCTTTGCTACCAAGCCTCAAGTGTACTATCAATATGATTATTGATGCCAATTCTGTGGCGGCGAAGCATCTGCGAGCAATCAGCGGTAGCAAGAATCTTTTTGCTCAAGAGCCGTAGTCTTCTTACCTCTAACTGCTGTAGTATCAGCACGATGCTATCTAAAAAGGCAGGGACGGCGGTGGCACGCTTCTTGCAAAAACTAAAGCCAGTAGCACAACAACAGCTTCCTCCGGCAACAATCGCGCCACCGCCTCACTATTAGCCAGATGAGCATCTCGCGCGATTTTTACACAATCGGTGTCAAGTCTGTCCAGATTAAAGTGGTTATCCCTAAATTTTTGTCATAATAATAGCAGGCGAATAAATGCTCTCCTCACTCTACCTCGGTGTTGACGTAGGCTCGACCACTACAGAGGCTCTGCTGCTCACGGAGGAGGAACAGGTTCTTCGTCGAGTGATACGCCCGACGGGGAGTCGCCCCGCTGAAACTGCGGAGACCGTCATCGAAGAAATCGTGGCGGGGGAGAAGGTCGCCTATATTGTCAGCACGGGCTATGGTCGCAAAGGGGTAAAACTCGCCGACCGCGCCCTGACCGAAATCACCTGTCTGGCTCTGGGAGCGCGAGCGCAGAACTCCACCGCTGCTGCGGTATTGGACATCGGCGGGCAGGACTCCAAGTTCCTCTGGCTCACAGCCGATGGCCGACCAGCCAGCTTTGCCCTCAACGACCGCTGCGCGGCGGGAACCGGTCGCTTTCTGGAATTAACAGCGGCGCGGATTGAGCTTCCTCTGAAAAGCTGGGGAGAGATTGACCCCACCGAGGCCGAGGGGCTAAGCCTCTCCGCGACCTGCGGGGTATTCGCCGAGAGCGAATTGATCGGTCATCTTGCCGCCGGAGTATCTCCACGGAGGTTGGCAGCCGCAGCAGCGTTTTCTGTATCCGCTCGCGTGTTACCCCTGATGGGGCAGGCCGGACGGGCAGAGCTTCCTCTGGACGGTGGACTGGCTCTGGCGGGGGGAGTCGCCAGCAATCCTCTGGTCGCCCAGACCCTTTCGCTAACCTTCTCCCGCCGGGGACTCCACGCCAGACCGCTGGAATACCCCTCCTTCACTGTGGCTCTGGGAGCGGCTCTGGCGGCGAGAAAACTCGCCAAAAACCACACACGTTCACACGATTAACATCGAAGATACGGCGTGCCGTGTCCTGCAAACCACTAAAAAGGGGATTACCATGCGTCCCATTCGTTTCCGCGCGACCCTTGCCCTAACTCTGCTGATTGCCCTGCTTCTTGTTGCCGGATGTGGCCCAAAGGTCAACCCCAATGTCGTCCTTCGGGGCAGTATTGCCTACACCGTCAAGCGCGATGATGTCGGCTACGTGGTCATCACCGACCCCCAGGGCGAGAACGAGGAGCTATACTCTGGCGACGAAACCATCAGGGGAATCGGCACCTTCTACGAGCCTTGTTTATCTCCTGACCAAACCAGTTTGGTTGTCGTGGCAATGCTCCACGGTCTGCCTGAACTGATGATAATCGAGTTTGGCTCGCCTCCCACCTACACCAGAATCACGGACAACCGCTACTTCGAGGGCAGCCCCATCTTTACCCCGGACGGCGAGCATATCATCTACACCTCCGACATTGGCGGAGACCTGGAGCTTTATCGCCTGAACATCGTGGACTACAAGGCAGAGGCGGAATGCCTGACCGCCTCCCACGGCGACGATACCGACCCGGCAATCAGTCCCGATGGTCGCTTTTTGGTCTATTGCAGCAACGAGCCGGGAGCCTACGACCTTTTCTGTATGGACTTGACCGGAGAAGAACCGCTTCGTCGCCTGACCGATGAGGAGGGCGATGTCGCCAGCCCCAGCTTCTCACCGGACGGCGAGTTTGTTGTTTACGAAATCCTCCGCGAGGGCAACCTGGACATTGGCTACGTTGACTTCAACAACCCGAAATACAACGGCTACCTGATTACCGAGGACAGCTCCGACTACTCGCCCTCAATCTCGCCAGACGGAGAGTACCTCTGTGTCATCAGCAGTCGCGATGGTCAAAACGACCTTTGTCTCTACACCTGGAACGGCAACTTCGTCCGTCGAATTACCGACAACAAAGACTTCGAGATGGAAGCCCGCTGGTCCTTTCTGAAATAACAACTCCTGTCAGGGTGGACTAACCTGAGCCTATTGTGATAAACTCGCCGCAAATCTTTCAAGTCGTTGAGCTTTTCCGTAAACTGGAGAAGCCGCTCCCCGCAGAGCCGCTACAACGGTTCCTCGCTCTGCTGGAGCGTTGGAATCAGCGGGTGAACCTCTACTCCCGTGGGGGAGACTTCGGCTCTCTGGTGGTTTCATCGCTGACCGACTGCGCCGCCGTGATCGCCCTGCTTGGGGGCATGACTAACGGAGACGGCGATAAAACGACCGCTTCCGAAATGACCATTGCCGATGTGGGAGCGGGAAACGGTCTGCTCTCTATTCCGCTGACTCTGGCCCTGCCAGAGCCAAACTACGAGCTTGTTGAACCCCGCGCCCGCCGCGCCAGCTTCCTGCGAAGAGCCGCTGGTATATCAACAGCGCGGGTAACAGTCTTCGACAAGCGGGTGGAAGAGCTTCCCCAGGCACCACGCTGGGATATCGCCCTGGTCAGGGCGGTCTGGCAACCAGCGATCGCCTGGAAGCTGAACGAGCCGCTGCTCAAAGAGGGCGGGAGGCTGGTCTGCCTGGCTGGTAAAGATACCCCGCGACCAGCGGGAGACTGGCAAGAGCTACACTACGACGACCTTCTCCCCGATGCGGGAGAATACCCCAAACGAAGATTGTTAATTAGACGACGCTAGTTTGAGGGGGAGCGGATTAAGCTCGCAAGCACACCTATCGAAATCCCGTAGGGGCTGGTGTCCACACCCGCCCACTAGCCGGACAAAGTCCGGCTGCCAAGAGAGGTGCTGGTCTGGCTTGAGTCGTAATCTCTACGGAAAGCCTGGGTGTTAGGAACTACTGAAAGCTGATAGCCGTTACAATCACAATACTTTTCTGTACAAAACCCTGAGAAACCCCACTGACAAAGCGGATGTTGATAGCGACCAGCGGGAGAGTGTACGCGGAGACACTGTTGGTCTGTCTGAGGTGATTAGCCGCGAGTCTGCCCCCTCAAGATGAGGGGGATGGTGGAGTTGAGAATGACCAGACGCATTTCAATCGCTAACCAAAAGGGTGGGGTGGGCAAAACCACCACCGCCGTCAACATCGGTGCCTCTCTGGCGACGCTGGGCAAGAACGTCCTGCTGATAGATGTTGACCCCCAGGGCAACGTGGCATCGGGTCTTGGGGTCGAGGTTGGCGAGCGTCCGACCATCCACGATGTGCTTCTCGATAAAACCCCCCTTTCCTCGGCAATCGCGGAAACCACCAGCGAGGGACTCTACGTCGTCCCCAGTTCGCCGGCAATGGTCGCCGCTGAGCGAGAGTTGATTACCGGAGCCGACGCGCCCTTCCGCCTTCGTCAGGCGGTAGAAAAGCAGGAAGGCTTCGACTTCATCCTCTTCGACACCCCGCCTTCCCTGGGTATCCTCACAATCAACGCCATGCTCGCCTCGGAGAGCGTCATCATCCCGGTGCAGGCGGAGTATTACGCCCTTGAAGGACTGACCCAGCTACTCAGTGCCGTGGAGTATGTCCGCGACCGCCTGCGGCATCCCATCAGGATCGAAGGCTTTGTGCTGACCATGTTCGACTCCCGCACCCGCCTTGCCGGAGACGTGGAAGCTCAGGTGCGTCAACACTTTGGCGATTTGGTTTACGAGACCATCATCCCGCGCAACGTTCGATTATCCGAGGCTCCCAGCCACGGATTGCCGGTGATTGACTACGCCCTGGCTTCACGGGGCGCGCAGAGCTATCTTGCCTTAACCAACGAGATTCTCAATGAGACCTTTGCGTAGGTGCCTTTGTCTTACACGTCCGGCTTGGCTTAGAATCGTTGTCGTTTTATAACCCGTGATATTTGTTGCAGTTACAGAAGAACTGACAGTCTGACGGCAGCGTCCTCGATGGGCGAAAGGTCAGGTTTGTCGAGATAATAAAAGGTTTCTTAGTGGCTAAACGGCGAACCGGCTTGGGGCGAGGTCTGGACGAGTTGATTGGAAATCTCAATCAACCCACCGAAGCCGCACCCAAAACGGATAACGAGGTTCGCCTCGACCAACTTGAACCAAATCCCTTTCAGCCACGTAAGAACTTTAATGAGGAAGCTCTTAACTCTCTGGCAAAGTCTATCCGCTCTCAGGGATTGATACAGCCTATTCTGGTTCGACATAAGCCCGGTTCTCCGGGGAAGTACCAGATTATTGCCGGAGAGCGTCGCTTCCGCGCGGCAAAGCTGGCTGGCTTCACCACCGTGCCGATTGTCATCCGCGAGGTTGACGACAGCGGCGCGCTGACCCTGGCTCTGCTGGAGAACCTCCAGCGCGAAGACTTGGGACCAATCGAGATGGCGCGGGGACTCCAGCAGCTCCGCGATGAGTTCTCCCTGACCCAGCGGGAACTGGCGGAGGCACTGGGGGTCTCCCGCGAGAAAGTCGCCAACAGCCTGCGACTGCTGCGCCTTCCGGCAGAGGTGCTGCAATTCCTCAACGATGGCAATCTCAGCGAAGGACAGGCGCGACTGCTGCTCAGTATTGACGACCCGGCACGGATTCACGCCTACGCCAACCTGGCGGTGGAAAAGGATCTGACCGTTCGTGAACTGGCGGCACTCATCAAAGAGGGCGAACTAACCACGGCGGCTCTGGTTGACTCCGGCGGCGAAGAAACTGCCACCTCTGGAGACAATGCCAACCGAGAAGTCACGGTTAAAGACAGCCCCGCTGACTCAGGATCGCACACTGCCGACCTGCGACTTTTCTCCGAAGACCTGCAACGCCACCTGGGTACTCAGGTCGCCATCAAGCCCACCAGCACGGAGCGCGGGCGTATCGTTATCGAATACTACTCATCCGACGAGCTAAACGGTCTCTACCATCGTCTCCTCGGTCGTTCACGAGATTAACAGCCCTTATTGCTAAAATATTCTGACCGAAGGTCAGTACTCAGGCGCGGCACCTGGTGTTGCTCTGAGGAAGAAAAGGAACAGACTTGAGCAAGCGTAAGTCTAAAGTTCTCTTTGAGTTGCACTACGTCCCCCGCTCGACGGGAAGAAGTAAAATCTACGCCGTAACCGCTCTCAAGCGGAACCTGGTGCTGGCGATTGCCGTGATTTTGATCGGTGGTCTGCTCTTTTTGATCATCAATCAGGGCATGGACGAACTAAAGCTCATCGAGCTGAACAACCTCCGCGAGGAAAACTCTCGCCTCCACGACGAGATGAATCTGGTCATCGAGCTGGAGCGCGAGCTTGCCTATGCCGAGGACATCGAGGGGCGACTCCGCCAGATGCTCGGTGAAGAGGTCGCCGCTTCCGAACGCGCCGAAGCCGAAAACGCGCTGCTCTCCGCCACGCCGTACATCCCCGGAGAAGAGCTTGCCGAGGGTGAGTTCAGCGAACCCGGCGAGGGCTTCTCACCGACCGACCGAACCGGAGAACTCGCCGCCGCCGTGGCAGCGTCCTCCACGCTGTCCACCCCACAGGGCTGGCCGCTCCGTGGTTGGGTAACTCGAGGCTTCACGGCATCCGGCGACAACCGCCACCTGGGAATCGACATCGCCAGCGATATTGGCAATCCGGTTAAGGCTACGGCATCCGGTGTTGTGGTCTTCGCCGCCGAAGACCAATACTACGGCTGGAAGGTCGTCATCGTCCATCCGGGCGGGTTCTCGACAATTTACGGGCATAACGACAAGCTCTTCGTCAGCCTGGGTGAGCGGGTGGAGCGGGGCGACCGCATTGCTCTCTCCGGGAACTCCGGAGCCAGCACCGCGCCGCATCTGCATTACGAACTGCGCCGCGACGACGTAGCCATCGACCCCATGCCCTTCCTGGAATAAATGATTTTGCTCTACGCGCCTCCGACATATAAAGAAAGAGTTCATTATCTGAGCAACATCTGAACAAGATTAAACATTTTACAATCCCCCCACCTCTTCACACCGCACCGTAAGCGAGGAAAGATGTCCAAGGAACAAAAGTACGACAGAGGTTCATCGGGAGTCCACTCCATCGTTGGCGAAGGCTCCGTATTTGAAGGAAACATTGCCGTCGAGGGCAGCCTGCGCGTTGATGGCGTCTTCAAGGGTTCCATCAAATGCGACGCTTTCTACGTTGGTCGCACCGCCGAGATCACCGCCGAGATCGATGCCAGCCGCAGCGTTATCGGTGGCAAGGTCTATGGCAACCTCAAGTCCCCGATGGAGGTCATCATCGAGGAGAGCGCTGAGTTTATCGGCGATATTGAGACTGGTCAGATCACCGTTGCCGAGAAGGCTCTCTTTAACGGCTCCATTGACATGGGCAAGGGCGAGGCCTACAAGAACCGCCTCAACGCGGTCAAGGGCACTCCATCCCCTAAGCCGGCTCCTGCCACCGAGTAGTCGAATCCGCTTTAGGCATAAATGGGGCGACTCCCTGAGCCGCCCCTGTTTCCCGTTGGTAGTCTATGCAAAAGTTTCCTGTTATTATTCTGTTATTGATAGTTTTTTCGATGCCCGCTGCCGCTCGTGTCCACGAGGCTTTCGAGCTGCGCGGTGGTTTTGACCTGGAGATACTTAGTCTGCTGAACGAGGACGGTCTCCTCGGAGGTCGCCTGGAAGGCGGCTACTCGAACGAGTGGTTCTATGTCGGCGCGAGCGCGTCTTATCGCTATCGCTCGGCGCGTGATGATTACCAGCTCCGCCTGGGCGGTTATTGCGGGTTGCGCTTCGATCCCTATCGCCACCCAATCTGGTTCGAGACTCTCCTTGGCGTAAACTACTTCAGCGGTCCCTGGGGTTATCTCGCCTCTGGGGATGCCGATGCCGCCACGCCCCACGAAATTTTCACTCTCAGCTTAGTCCCCTCGGCAAACATCCGCCTTGCTGACTGGCTTTTCCTCAAGCTGGAACTCCCAATTCACATGCCCCTGGCGCGGGAACGCTGGACAGACTCCGGTCATCGTGAGCCACTCAGCCGAACCTGGTTCAATCTGGTCATCACCGCTGGTTTTTAGGGTGAAGGTCTGCTGATTCAGCTTTGTTCGTAATGCCAGCGAGAGCCACTCCCCCCGCAATGCTCCGGCAATCCCGTCCGACTCTGTTCCAGCCGACGCGAGCTAACCATGAACCCCAAAGCCGCCTACTACCTGCGCAACTACCTCCGGCAACTGTTGCCGAGCCACCATTTCCGTACCCAACTGCCACGCAAGCTGGTTGCGGCAAACGCTTACGATCAAAGCTACCTCGACTGGCGAGTGGATTATTACAACGGGCTGGATGGTCAGTATTCTCTGGACGAGGACTGCCGCCCCCTGAGCGAGTTCAGCTACGGCATCAAGCCCAAGACCTACTTCTTTGATGCCTATCGCTATTTGCGTTACTTTCCCCCGCAGTTGCGGGTTTGTTTTTTATTCGGCGACGTAACCACTGTTCCGCCGGAGCCGTCTCTGGTCAAGAGCCGCCCCATTGGTGGCGACAACACCAATTCCGTGCTGCTGAAGCTGAACTGGATCCGCCATTTTAACTTCGTTAACGACCGCCGTCCCTGGCGTAGCAAGAGAAATGTCCTCGTCGGACGCTCCAACGTAACCCAGGAGAACCGCAAGCGTTTCCTGCAATCGTATTTTGGTCATCCCCTCTGCGACGTGGGACAGGTCAACGGCGATGGCGGCAACCAGCATTGGCTGGTATCTCGGATGTCGATTCGGGAGCATCTGCAACACAAGTTCATTCTCTGTCTGGAGGGCAACGACGTTGCCAGCAACCTTAAATGGGTGATGTCGTCGAACTCCCTGGCGGTGATGCCGCCGCCGCGTTACGAAACCTGGTTCATGGAGGGTCTGCTGGAGGCTGATCGGCACTACGTTGCCCTGCGCGACGACTACGCCGACCTGGAAGAGAAGCTGCTTTACTATCTGGAGCATCCAGCGGAGGCTGAGGCGATTGTCGCCCGGGCGCATGAACACGTAGCCCAGTTCCGCAACCCGGGGCGGGAGGAGACTATCTCTTTCCTGACCATTCAAAAGTATTTTAAGAAAACTGGTCAGGGGGCGTTCTAAGGTGAAGTCGATAACTTCTAAGTGAAGCAGCAACCGCTGCTATTAACTTCTTTTGTAAAGAAAAATCCCCCTCCGAGCGGAAGGGGATTTTTCGTATCAACACAGGCTGGTACTCATGAAGCAGTAATCACGGGAGAACCTAGCCGTGGGTTTTCAGGTACGCCAGCAATCCGCCGGCTCTGCTGATTTCAGCCTCAACATTGGAGAGCGGCACACCGACGATTGTCTCGCCGGAGCGCAGATTCTTAACCAGACCGGAGTCGAGGTCAACCTCAATCTCATCGCCCTCGGTAACCATCTTTGTAATACCAGGACACTCCAGCACCGGATAGCCCAGATTGACGGCGTTGCGATAGAAGATGCGGCTGAAGGACTCGCCCACGATGCAGGAGACCCCGTTGTACTGAAGACAGATAACGGCGTGTTCCCGGCTGCTGCCGCAACCAAAGTTCTTTCCAGTAACGAGGATGTCGCCCTCGGAGACCTCATTGGGGAAGTTCTCTTTGCCCGGTGTAAAGGTCAGGGCGTACTTCGCCATCTCGTGGGGATCGGTTACGGGCAGGTACTGACCGTGATAGATCTGGTCGGTGTCAATGTCGTCGGGGACGACCCAACTCTTTCCTTTGAATTTCATAGCGTTTCCTCTTCAAAATGGTTAAAAGTCCAACTCGTTCAGTGGCTTTTCATCTTTGGTGGAAAATACCTTCGGAGACTTACACAGTGGACAGGTCAACCACTCAATCCCGTTGACGTTGGTTCGGGGAATAGCCTCGTTGAAGTAACGCATACAGCGCAGGCAGAAGTACCTGCCCTTCGTCGGGTCGAGTTTTTGTCTAAGCTCCACAGGTCAGTCCTTTGGCTAAAGTGTGGCTGGGTCAGTAATTACGCCCTTTGCCGCGCTTGCCGCGACGACGGCTGGTGAGCCGAGATAGATGACTCCTCCGCGTCCCAACTTGCCTTCAAAGTTGCGGTTACTGGTCGAGATCAGCACATCGCCCTTCGCCAGTACCCCGTGATGCCCGATGGTACAGAGCGAGCAGCCCGGGTTGGTAACCATCGCTCCGGCCTCCATGTAGATATCGTAGAGACCCTCGTGGAGCATCTGTATGGCGACCTCTTTGGTGGAGGGAGTAACAATCAGCCGCACGTCGGGGTGAACCTTGCCGCCGGCTTTTTTCAGAATCTCCGCGCCTTCGCGGAAGTCCTCAATCCGCCCGTTGGAGCAACTGCCGATGAAGCCACTGTCAATCTTCTGCCCGACAATTCCCTCTGCCGCAGCGGGGAGAACATTGGTCGGGTAGTGAGGCGCGGCGACTACGGGACGCAGACCTTCCACGGTGTATTCCAGCACACCCTCGTAGGCGGCATCGGTATCAGCCTCAATCGGCTCGATCTTCCGCCCGGCTCGTTCCTCCAGCCAGGAGTGAACGGAGGGGCTGTGCGAGAAGAACGGAATCTTGATGTTTAGCTCGGTCATGTGGCTTGCCAGGGTCAGCCGTCCCGCTAGGTCGAGGTTGTCGATCGCCTCGCCGTAAAACTCGACGGCGCGGTAGTTGGCGATGTCCGTCCCGATTTTGTTCATCAGGAAGAGTGTCAGGTCTTTCGCGCTCGTGGGGGAGCTGAAGCTGCCGTTGACGATAATCTTGAGCGTCGGCGGGCATTTGAACCAGAGCTTGCCCGTCTTCCACGCCGCCGTGAGGTCAGTGGTGCCGCAACCAGTAGCGAAGGCGTTCACCGCGCCGAGGAGGTTCATGTGGCTGTCCGTGCCAACGATGACCTCACCGGGCAGAACGCGACCTCGCTCCAGCAGCACGTGCTGACCGATACCGTACTGAACATCATAGACGCTCTTGATACCGTGCTGGGCGGCGAACTCCCGGCAGATACGCTGGTTCTCGGCAACCTTGGTAACTTTGGCAGGAGCCTGATAGTCGAAGGTCATGGCGATCTTGTCCGGGTGCGCCGGAGTGGTATCGCCAAACTGTTTTCCGTACTCCAGGACGACGTTGGGGCCGCCGAAGTCACGGACTACGGCAAGGTCAACGTCGAGCCAGACCCGCTCCAGTGGAGCGACATCTCGTCCCGCCGCGCGGGAGAAAATCTTCTCAGCTATCGTTTTACCGGGCATCTATCCTCCGAGGTTTTTTACAGAGAGGAACTTGACGTTAATCGTTCAGCTTTACAATAACTTCCAACAGGGTTCTTACGCCGAAGGCAGTCGCGCCCTTGCGGTAGCATATCCAGGGTTTATCAAGAAGTTCCTTGCCAGCAATATCCAGATGCGCCCAGGGCTTGCCGTCGGTGAACTTCTCTAAAAACTTCGCCGCCGATGACGCGCCGCCCCAGCGACCGCCGGAGTTCTTCGTCTCAGCGTAGGTACTCTTCAGCGTCTCGGCGTAGTGGTCAAAAAGCGGCAACTGCCAGAACTGTTCGGCAGTGGTCTTAACGCCATTGAGTACAATATCGCGCAGGTCGTCGTTGTCGGTAAACAGCGCGGCAACCTTCGTCCCCAGCGCAACCACACTGGCTCCGGTGAGGGTGCAGATGTCGATCAGCGTCTCGGCTCCCAGCTCACGGGCGTAGGAAAGCCCGTCGGCAACGACGAGGCGACCCTCGGCATCGGTATTGACAATCTCCACGCTGGGACCGTCGAAGCTCTGCACGATGTCGGAAACGTTCTGCGCCCGACCATCAATCGAGTTAATCGCGGCGGGAACAATACCGATGATGTTCTTCTTTACTCCCAGAGCTGCTGCGGCAAGCATCGCGCCCACGGTGGCTGCTCCGCCACCCATGTCACCCTTCATACCCAGCATCCCAGCGGTGTTCTTCAGCGAGAGTCCGCCAGTATCGAACATCACTCCCTTGCCGACGATCCCCAGCCAGGGAGCATCTTTGCCGCCACCCTCGTGGCGCAGAACGACTAGGCGCGGCGGTTCTTCGCTACCCTTTGCCACGCCCCAGAGCAGCTTCATGCCCTTCTTGTGAATCCACTCTTCGTCATGTACATCACACTGCAAGCCAATTTTCTCAGCTTCTCTGGAGACCCGACTGGCGAACTCCAGTGGTGTCATCACGTTGACCGGTTCGTTGATAAGCTCGCGGCTGAAGTTCTGATATTTCGCGACGATTACAGCCTTCTCAACGGCGGAGTTGAGCGCGTCGCCAATCTCTTTCACGATGATATTGAGAGCAGAGAGTCGGGGTTTCTCTGCCAGCTTTGGCTGATAGTGGTCGAAACGATAATTCGCCAGCAATGCCGCCAGAACCGTCTGTCCGACGGATTCTTCTTCGTTGTTTAGTGGAAGAGGGTAACAGGTAAGCTCAGTAACACCAAGCTGTTCCGCCTTCCAGACAGCGGTAGCCACAGCGGTCATCAACCCTTCCAGGACGAACTTCTCCCGCTTGCCCACACCGACAACCAAAACCCGTTTCGTCGGAGAATCCTCGCCCAGGTAGAGCAGGCTCGTCGCGCCCTTCTTACCCTTGAGGTCATCGGCGGCTATTGCCTGCTTCAGCGTGGGAGCGTCGGCGAGACCAATCGCGTCGAGGGTGGGATGGAACTCCCTCTCTTCAAAGCGATACACAACCAGCAGTTTGGTCTCTGGGGATTGTTTGGAGAAGGGCTTTAGCTCGATCTTCATGGGATGCCTTTCAGGGCGTTTTGTGATGGTAATACTTCGTACCGACTGGGCAGACATGCAGGTTTGCTATCCGAGCGGGGGGCGAATACAAGATTCGCCCCTACAAACCGCTTCACCCCAAGGGTAAATAAGAATAGCGACCAGCGAGAGCGGAGAAACGTGGCGGTTAATGTAACCCGGCGAGCAGTTCCAGCCGCGAAAGAGTGTCTAGCTTCAAGCTGACATTGGCAGCCACACCGACATGGAGCTTACAAACGCGGGAGTAAACGTTATCTACACTGATATGGTTCACCGCGAAAGAGTGTCCAGCTTCAAGCTGGTTGCTATTTGAACTCTTTTTTGAGCGAGTGGAACCAGGCGAAGTCGGCCTGGTGGATCAGGATAGCCTCGGTGGTGCGCGGGGTGCGGTCGCCCTCGAAGGAATGGGAGCCGATCATGTGGGCAATCTTGACGGGCAGTCCAACCTCCATTGCCAGCCAGACACCGCTGACTGGATGGCGGAGGTAACGCCCGATGCGGCTCTTGACGTATCTCTCGTCAACTTTGGCGTACTCGATGACCTTGCCAACATCGTGGAGCAAAGCTCCGGCGATAGCGTACTGGTGGTTGACGGTCAACCCGTCCTGCTTGAGCTGGTTCATTACGCCTGCCATCGCGTCCACCATCAGGGTAACTCCGCGAATGTGGTCAATCAGGGTAACTTTGGTGTCAATCAGCAGGGTGAAGGGAAGAGCCAGCAGCTCGTCAATGCTCCATTCGCCCAGCTCGGTGGCGCGTACCCAGCATTCGACGCACTGCTCGCGCAGCTCCGGATCCTCGATCAGCTTGAACTCGGGGATGGCGTTAAGAATCTTCTCGAACATCATCGCTCCTGTTGGTTGAGGGAGTATCGGGACAGCATCCGTCCATCGAGCGGATGGTACTCAAACATTCGAGTTGTTGCAAGGGGATACTTTTGCTTAATTGATAGCTTTATCGAATCTACGGCGTTGGCACAGTTACTATTTTAGCGTAACTGTTTAGTATATCGGATGATACGGCAAGATAGCAATCTTAGTCAACGCCTCTCTAATCGTGAAAAAATCGAGTTTGTTGAGTTATTCAAGGGTTTCTTTAAGAAAAGAACGACCCAGGGGTCGTTCTTAAATATCATCATTTGCTTGCTTCAAAAATGGGTTCCGACCGCTTGCCAGAAAAAAGCTGCTCCGGGGTGAGACCAGCAGCGATCATGTCTCGAAGAGCGGTGTAGCTGAAGAAAGCCACTCCGGCGGCTCCGTGGAGTCGGGCGAGGTGGCTGTGGCGGTTGACCTCGTAAACCGACAGCGGACGGTCGTTGTCGCTGAAGTCCACCAGAGTCAGCCCGGCGTAAACGGGTATCTCACCAGCCACATAGACCGCGTCGGCAAGCTGCCGCGCCAGGGTGGTGTCGTTGGTCGAGTACGCCATCGGGGCGAGGAGGTCAATCAGCCCCTCGTCGAGCCAGCGTCCCCAATCTTGCGAAACATCGTTGTAGGCCGTCCCGGTGCGTCCGGCAAAAACAGCGGCGGAGAGGATCAGTCCGGGGTGTACTCGCTTTGCTTCTGCGGAGACCTGGCGCACGAAGTCGGTAATCTTCGCCCGTCGCCAGTCCGCCCAGTTGGCGGAGTTGTCCGCCGGCGCAAGCCCTGTCTCGTAGCGATACTCAGCCAGAGCCAACGGGTTAAAGCCCATCTCAGGACCATGATAGCGGACGTAGTCCAGATGAAGCCCGTCCACATTGTAGTTCGCCACGAGGTCGAGGAAGACCTCCTTCGTGTAGTTGCGGACAGCGGAGATTCCCGGATCAAGCCAGGCGCGACTACCCAGCGGCATCATGTAGCTGCGGTTACTGTAGCTTACCCACTCGCGATGACGATTCACGACGTGAGTCTCATCGCCGGGAGCGTAGCCTCCGGTAATCTCAAAGCAGGTTACCCAGGCGTGGAGGCTCATTCCCGCCCCGTGAGCCAGCTCAATCGACAGAGCCAGGGGGTCGAAGTCCGCTGACTGATTGCGCAGAAAGCGGGAGCGTGGCTCCGGGTTGTAGTGCGATGTATTCCGGTGGTTCGGCTGGTAGAGGGCATCGCCCCGATAGCGCACCTGCACGAAGAGGGAGTTAAAATTGTATTCCTCAGCCAGTGCCACCATCTGCCTAACACCAGCGGGGCTGGTCATCTCCCAGGCAGGAACCCAGAGCGCGCGCCCCTCGACAAAAGGCTCCGCCTGAGCGGAGCCGCCGATAACTACCAGCAATATCAATAGGCTACAGACCAGCCGCTGCATACATCTCTCCCAATTCGTAGAAGAGGTGCGCCGTGGCGACCAGTTCCTTAGCGTAAACATCCCGCGCTGTGGAGACGCTTGGCGTGCCGGAGATGCCGCCGAGGTAGCCCAGCTTTGCGTCGATCTTCTTCAGCTTGCCCCAGATGACGGCAACGTTTTCTTCACTCAGCCCCAGCGCGGCAAGCTCGCCCTGCCAGTTATCAACCATATCGCCCGCGATAATCACCAGGGCAGCGAGGTTGTTCATCGCCTTCGTTCGGCTGGTACTTCCCAGGTCTGCCCAGCCGCTAAAGTTACCGCTCTGCGAGGCAAAGACTTCGGAGAGGTTGATGGCATCGTCCTTCCGCACCCCCGCCAGAGAGATAGAGAGCAGGGCGACCAGAATCAGCAGGACAGTGGTACGTGTTTTAGTAATCATACTCAACATAACCTTTGGCAAGGGACTCCGTCGCCCCGCGTAGTGAGGAGAGGAAGTTGGCGGCGCGTTCGTAGTTCTCCGTCGCCAGGTCCTCCTGGGTGCGTTCGATGTTCCTAGCAATCATGTTCAGCCTGCCCCGGGTGGAGGTCGCCGCGCTGGACTCTGGATGAACCGCAAGCGCGCCCTCCTCCAGCTCGGCAAGCCAGCGGATGACCTCGGCACCGAGGCGGTCGAGCAACTCTGAGGTCAGCGGCACGAGGTCGGCAATCTCCTCGTCGGTGCGCTCGGAGACTTTGCCCCAGCCGCATTCGAGGTCAAACAGCTCACTGGCATAGCTGTAGGCAAGCAGGGCGTTGGGCTGATCCCCAACATCCCCCACGCACACCAGAGCTAAAGAAAGAAGAAGAAGTGTAAGTCGTTTCATGGCTAGTCCTTTTGCTCTCCTGTACTTGTACTTCTGTGGTAATTGCTGAAAAAGTGGTGATTAAGCTCTGGTGAGAAGTAATGCTTGCGCTTAATCCAGACAAAGCCATCACCTTTTGTAATAACGGCAACATCAATGGGACCACCAACGGTTTCAGCCTCCATTGAGACTACTTTGCTAAAAGACACTAGGTTTACAAGGGTTTCTGCCATCGTAGCTAAATCTGACTTTCCTAGGTTTTTGGTTGCGTCAATCATTGGCTTAATATAATCATAGTACTGAACGGTATCAAAGGTTCTAATAATCTCTTTGTAGGTCTCTGTCGATATTGTGGTTATAATATCAGACAGAACATCGAGTTGTTGTTTTGAGAGTTTAAGCTTCTTGGAAACATCATCCATCGAACGACTTGTAAGTTTCTTGGGGATGTTTTCAAGAAAATCCTTATTAAGCAGTTCTTGTAAACCTGGTTCAATCCCCCTAATAAATGTAAAGATTTTCTTTGATTGAGCAAGTGGTACTATCGCTGCCGCATTATTACATGTAATGACGGCAGACTTACCTTCATCTTCCCTCATAACTGTTTTACCTTCGAATATAGCTGCAACATCAAAAACACAACATTCTGGAAAAATATCTTTTTCTCCAAATCCAGCGATTACGATACCAGACTGATTCTTTCTCCCTGTTGAAGCAGCATTCACAGCTATTGATGTAAGCTGAGATAGCAATTGTTTGGAAAGAGTCATCTCCTTAAAGACAGACTCTGCGACCGCCTTAATCTCATTTCCATATTTTAGCTCTAGTTCCGTACGTTCATCTTTCGAAAAAGAAGAATTGTTCCCAATGTCTTGGAACTCATTGTACTGGCTACTAATATGTTCTGTAAATCTTATTTCAAATGCTTCTTGCTTTTCTTCGGGCAACCGAGTAGCTTCACCTTTTAGCCCCCTGAATAACTCTCTTGTCTCATCCGTAATATATGCTATCTGACATGATTCTGGCATATCAAAGCTATCAAGAAAACTAAAAAAGTCATCGCAATACTCTTTAAGGGTAGAGTATTTTTGATTTTCAAGTCCTTCTCGATACATTTTCACTATTGTTTCCCATGGTATACCATTAACGCTCGCACTGCCATAAATCATAAATCCAACTGGAGCATACTTTGATAATGTAAACAGCTTGTTAGCTGTATTACGTACTTTCATTTTTCTATCTTCTTGTGTTCCGCTTGCATGAGTAACGGCGCTGTCGGCTGCAAGAGCAATAGCAGATTTGTTCAAAATAGCGATTTCGGTAGTCATGTTAACCTCGCAAATAGTTTAGTGGATAACAAATATAACTCGAAGTTACGTCAGGAAAATCCAGTAGTTCAAACTAACAATGCCCATGCCGAGGAGCGCGCCGGCGAGGACTTCCCGCCAGGTGTGGATGCCCTGCCTGATACGTGAATCGGAGATGATCAGTGCCAGCACGAAGACCAGCACGCTGACCAGAGGGTTCTCCGTCATCAGGGTAACCACGGCGAAGACGGCGAAGCTGACCGCCGCGTGGCCGGAGGGCATCCCTCCGTGGAGGGGTGTTCCCCGCTTATTGAGTACCTTACCGAGGATACTGAGAACAATCACCAGAATAAAGCTGATTAAAGTAACGTACTCCGGCGTTCCCTTGACGGAGGAGATGATTGAGAAGATGTGGGGCTTGATGCTCTTGAAAATTACCAGGAAGCCGATGATAATCGCCGAGATTGTGGCGACGAAGACCGCTCCCGCGCTGATGTCCTTGGCGATTTTTACCAGCGGATGAAAGGTGGTGGTGAGCAGGTCGAGGGCTTTCTCCAGGGCGGTGTTGAGCAGCTCGGCAACGATGACCAGGGTTACGGCGAGGATGATCATCACCAGCTCGGTCTTGGAGATGCCCAGGAACAGCGAAAGACCGATGACCAGCAGCCCCGCGATGAAGTGAATGCGGATGTTGCGCTCGGTCTTCAGCGCGTAGATGATTCCTTCCAGCGCGTTGTTCATCGAGTGGCTCATCCGGGGCTTACGCC
>SWBW01009748.1_pt1 | contig 41407 bp, 34 predicted proteins | sample 4693041 | NCBI WGS metagenome assembly SWBW01 (sample SAMN10267271, study PRJNA491770) | bioreactor metagenome | isolation source: DHS bioreactor inoculated with marine methane seep sediment | place: Japan: Omine Ridge, Nankai Trough | collected 2006-05-06 | reverse complement strand
ATCTCCCAGATGATGACTCTGGATGACCGGGAGATTGATATTTCCACCGTTACCTTCTTCGAGGCCGTGGGCAACGAACAGGAAAACGTCCTTCGCGATGTTTACGAGGGTCGAGCCGACGTGGGCTTCGTCCGCGCCACCACCTGGGGAATGCTGGACAACGAGCTTGAGAATCCCGACGATCTGATGATTATCGCCGAGACCGAGTGGCTTCCCAACTGGGCATTCACCGCGAAGGCCGGAATTGACCCAGAGTTGATCAAGGTCGTCAAGGCGGCCCTCTTCGAGCTGAACGCCGAGAGCCAGGAAATGATTGATGCCAAGATGATCGGCTTCCAGGAACCGGACTTTGAGGCCTACAACAAGCTGGTTGAGTACCTGAACAAGTAAGGTCTCGCCCTGTTCCCGGAGACAGCTAGTAAGAATGACTGACCCTTTTCCTCTCCCCTCTGGGGAGAGGGTTGGGGTGAGGGATTACTGAAGAAATCCTTGAACTCTGCATTTGAATCCTGCGAGAGACACATCCCCGCACTGATACCATTGTATAGCTCTGCCTGATTTTTACAGATCGCGTTTTTTGTTAATTCCACATTACCATCGGGAGGCCGCAGATGGCTGGTTCTATTCTTGATAAGATTTTCTTCTGGCGACGCTTCAAAATCCGTGGCCGCCTGGTTATGATGTCAACCCTCCTGGCGGCTATTCCGCTGATTGTCGGTGTCGCGGCCATCTCCCTCGCCGGCGCTCAGGTGGATATTGACAACCAGAAGAGGAATCTCTCCCACGCCCACGATATTGCTCTCAAACAGCTGGAAAAATACTTTGATGACAGTTTTGAGGATGTCGGACTGCTGACAACCTCCTACGATGTCCAGCAGTTGCTTCTCAACGCCGCTCCGCTGTATGACCTGAGCGGAGGAAACCTCAACGACCCGCTGTACCAGGCGGAACTTAGCAAATATACTCACTTTTTGCGCAGCTTCCGCGAGGAAAAGGGGTACTACGACATCTACGTTATCGATTCCCACGGCGATGTCATTTACACCGTGGCGGGAGAAAAGGATCTGGGTACCAACCTGAGGACTGGTGATTATAGAGACACCAGCCTGGCGCGGGTTTTCAAAGAATCCATGCAGGGCAAAACGACCATCGTTGACTTTGAGGAGTACGAACCATCCGGTGGCGAACCAGCCCTGTTCATATCCTCCCCGGTACTCTATAACAACGAGGTTATCGGTGTTGTTGCCGAGCAAATCTCTATTGTTGAGATGAACCAGATTCTTGCCAACCAGATTCCCATGCTCGGTGAGACTGGCGATATCTACCTGGTTGGCTCGGACAACCTGATGCGCTCCGACTCCCGCTTCGAGAAAGGCTCTACTATTCTGCGCAGGATTGTAGATACCGAGGCAACAAAAGGGGGGAAAGACTCTGGTCAATATGTTGGCTATCGAGACACCGAGGTACTCGGTTCTTACTCACCGATACATATCGCCCCGGACATCGTCGACATCCCCCACGAAGAACACGATGCCGCCTCCCTGCTTACCTTCCAGCTAATCACCGAGCAGGACTACGACGAAGCACTCATCGCCATGCGTGAACTGCTGGTGATGGGTGTCATTGCCGTTTTCGGTATGCTGCTCCTCAGTGCTGGAGCAGCCTTCATCTATGCCACTCGATTCGCCCGCCCGATTCGTGAGCTTGCCGATGTTACCTCGAAGGTACAGATGGGCGACTATACGGTACGTTCCAAGGTCAAGACCCACGATGAGCTTCAGGTACTTGGCGACTCACTTAACGCCATGCTCGACAGGATCACCAACCTTATCCAGACCGAGGACGCGAAGACGGCTCTGGATAAATCCATGTTCGAGCTGCTGATGATTACCTCAGCGGCAGCCGAGGGAGACTTTACCAAGCGAGCCGAGGTTACCGCCGATGCCGTTGGTTCTCTGGCTGACTCGTTTAACCAGATGTCCGAGCAGCTTTCCAACCTGATTAACCAGGTTAACGCGACCTCCACCCGCGTTGTCTCCGCCTCCAGCGAGATTATTGCCACAACCGATCAGATGTCCCGCTCCTCAGAAACTCAGGCCGAACAAATCGCCAACGTTTCCTCGGCGGTTGAGGAAATGAGCATCTCCATTGCCCAGGTTTCCGAAAACGCCGGAGCAACGGCAACCGCCGCTGGTCGAGCCAGTGAGGTCGCCAGTGAGGGTGAGCGTAAGGTGGCTCAGTCCGTCGAGGCGGTGCTTAACATTCGCAGCACCGTGCAGGATGCCGCCGACCGTATCAAGGCACTGGGTGAATCATCCATCGAGATTGGCGAGATCATCGAGGTTATTGATGACATCGCCACCCAGACGAACCTCCTGGCACTTAATGCCGCGATTGAGGCAGCGCGTGCCGGAGAAGCCGGACGAGGCTTTACGGTAGTTGCCGATGAGATTCGCCGACTGGCGGAACGTTCCGCCAAAGCGACGAAGGACATCGCCGCGCTCATCCAGGGTATTCAGGCTGAAACCGCCGAGGCAGTGCGGACGATGGAGCTTAGTACCCAGCAGGTTGAGGAAGGCGCGAAGCTCTCCGAAGAAGCAGGTCAGGCCCTCTCCGAGATTACCGAGAACGTTAACATCTCAGCCCAGCTGATTCAGGAAATTTCCCTTGCCAGTCAGCAACAGTCAAAAGGCGCGGAGGGAGTAGTTGCCGCGATGGAAGACATCTCCGAGGTTACTCGTCAGAACCTCGTCGGTGTTACCCAGTCCACCCAGGCGGCACAGGATCTTGGCTCAATCTCCGAGGAACTTCTCACTACCATGACACTGTTCCACACCGAAGAAGCAGCCAACAACAACGACTAGCACGAACAGCAACACCCTTCCGATAAACCCCTCCCCCTTTCCTAAGGGGGAGGGAACGCGGGGTTGAATCGCCATAGTCGCGCTTTGAAACCCCTGCCGTCTCTGGCAAAACTGTCCCTGGCAAAACCATCCCTTGCGACAACTTTACCCGCGCGAAAACCGATGACCACAAAAGTCAATGAACGCGAAACCCAATGGACCAGCCGCCCAATCTCAACGCGCACTTTGATGCCGAGCTTCTGCGATTGCGGGACTACCTGGCACAAAAAACCGGGATGTCCTACGAACGAGGACGGCTCTTTCAGCTCGCCGGACGGGTGGGCAGACGCGTTAAAGCGGTTGGTCTTGACGGGATTCTTGAATACTTCTTTCTTCTGCAAAGCGGAGCCAATGGGGCGAAGGAGTTCAGGCATCTGATTGATCTCCTCGCCATTCGCGAGACGTCCTTCTTCCGCAACCAACCCCAGTTCGATGTGCTGAGTGAGTTCATCCTGCCCGCGATATTGTCGAACAAAGAGTTCGCCAAAGTGAGGACAGTGCGACTCTGGAGCGCGGGTTGCTCCACCGGACAAGAGGCATACTCCCTGGCGGCGATGGTTCATGAACTGCTGGGGGATAACAGCGGCTGGGATGTGAAGATCTACGCCACCGACATCTCCGGGATCGCCCTGGAGAGAACCGAGGCGGGACTCTACAGCAAGATGGAGCTCAAGACCTTCCCCAAACACCTGCGGGAGAAGTATTTCAATGAGGAAGGAAACCGCTTTCGCGTCTCCAGAAAACTGCGGAAGCTCGTCGTGGTTGAAGAACACAACCTCCTCCACCGTCCCGTCTTTTCTCAGGTGGACATCATCTTCTGCCGTAACGTGATGATCTACTTCACCGTGCCAACCATCCGCCGGGTGGTCGATAACTTCGCCGACACCGCAGTCAGCAATGGCTACCTCTTCCTGGGGCATTCCGAGAGTCTCTTCGGCATCAGCGACCATTTCCGCCTGGTGGACTTCGCCGGACTGCTGGTGTACAAGAAGAGTGAATCTGAGAAGGGCAACGGCTCTGGCAATGGACGGAGCAACAAACTGAACTCTATCCCCGGCTTTGTTGGTTTTGACAAGCTGATCTGAGAACGCGCCTGACATTGAAGTGACTTAACGCTGAATCATCTCCCCTTTTGCTGTTTCCGAGTAAATCCCCGACAATCACAATGAGCGAACCAACGATGAGTGAACCAACAACATCATTCCATTACTCTCTGATGGTCAAGTACGTCTCTGAATGTCAAAGATGGCTTGACCTGTGCCAGCGGCATCTGACCGACTACACTGGCGACCTGGATAAACTCAACAAAGACCTGCACCGCTACATGCACAATGTCAAAGGCTCCGCCCTGACCCTGGGGCTGACCAACACCGCTGTGCCATCTCGACTGGCAGAGGAGCTGCTCCAGCCCTACGCCTTTTCTACGGGCATGAAGCTGGGCGAGGAAGAGCGCGAGTTGTTGCTGGAGTGCGTCTCGGTACTGCGAAAGCTGATCGAGAACTATGAACGCGGACGACTGGACGAGAAAAAACTAATCGATGGCATCCGCCAGCGACTGGAAAAGGCAATCCACTAACCAACGACCACGCCCGGCGTTTGAAAGACAGCGGATTTTAAGCTCCACTGCATAAGGGTAGCGATTTTTGTGGACGCGGGAATTATAAAGGTAGCAAATGGCAAAAATAACTAAAAAAACCCTTGATTCTCTTCGGGAACAGCTAAAAACCGTCAAGACCGGCAAGGTCAGTCTCAACGACCTGCTCCGGCTGCTTGGCAGTGGAGCCGAGGAGTCGGCAGACAAAAAGCTCAAGCGGGAGCGAGACTGGTTCGTCGCCCTGGCGGATTACTGCGAGCGGACGAAGCTGGCTAGCGAAGAGCAGCGGTCCGTGGCGGACAAGCTGCTTTCCGCTTTGCTGGCGCATCTTACGGCTCTGCCCGAAGGCAAATACCAGGAAGCCGACAGTGCCTTTGCCGTGCTTATCTTTGGTGATGCCGGTAAAGCGACTCCATCGACTAAACTCACGCCGACTAAACCTGTGGCAACCAAATCCACCGCCAGGAAGCCCGCGCCGACTAAACCCACAGTGGTAAAACCCACGGCGAAGAAACTGCTTGAGCAGGCTCTGCTATTGGTCGAGGGACTCTCCGGTAGCGGCGATGACCCCAAAAGCATCGGTCGGCTCTCGGATATTTACGATAGTCTGGCGAAGCTAAAGTCTCCGCCCGCTGCCACCGCCCAACTGCTGACAAATACCAAAGCGATTCTGGAGAACGCCCGGCGTAGCGGCGCGTCTTTGGGAGTGGACAACCTCCAGCTAATTAGCCGGGGAGTTCTTTCTGCCCTGGGGAAACCTGTTCCAGCGGCAGCGAAGACAGTACAGAAGGCAAAAGATAAGCCTAAAGAGAAAGCCAAAGACATCTCCCCGCCAGCGAAGAAAGGTAAATCAAAGGCAGAGGAGCTGTTCGGCAGCCGCAAACCCGGCGCGGCAAAATCAAAGCCCGCCGTTTCAAGTGCCGCCGAGGCTATGTTTGGTAGCCAAAAGCCCGGAGCCAAAAAAGAAAAACCGCTCCGGCCTGTCCCTCCCCAAACGGCTCCGGCTGCACAGCTGGACTCACTCACGAGTTCAACCTCGGCTATTCGTGAGGAGATGCTCGACATCTTCATCGGTGAGGCCGAGGAGCTGATCGAGGCCCTCAATAACGATCTGTTGTTCCTGGAGGAAGCTCCCACCGACACGGAGCTAAAGAGGGAACTGATGCGCACGGCGCACACGCTAAAGGGCGCGGCGGCGATGCTCGGCTTCAAGGCGATGAGCGAAGTCTCCAAACAGATGGAGGACATCCTCTCTCACGCCGACGAAAATAAACTGGCGGCCAGCGACAAAGCTCTCGATACCCTCTTTCACTTCGCCGATGTTACCGCCCTGCTGCTCGACGAAGTAACCGGCGGCAAACCCGTTGACAGAGAAGCCCTTGACCTTATTCTGGAGGAGACCCGCGAGGCGATCTACTCGATGGATGAGGAAGAAGAAGCTGTGGCGGTGGTAGCCCCCACGGCTAAGAAGTCAAAGCGCGAGACGGTCAAGACCACCCGCCGGGGCTTCCGCGTTGACCCTGCCCGACTGGATACTTTGCTGAACCTGGCTGGCGAGCTGGTTATTACCCGAACCCGCCTGACGGAGATTGTTACCCTCTTCTCCGGGTTGATTGAACAATATCAGGATCACTACAGCCGCCTGCGATCATCCACGACAAAAATGCGCGAGCTTGCCGAAGCCAATCGGGTGGCGGTAGCCTCGGACAGCGATACCATCAAAGGCTTCTCGGCAACGGAGTTTGACCGCTTTACCGAGTACGACGGGCTGAACAGAGACATGGCTGGAATGATGGTTAATCTGGACGAGCTGACCAACGATAACGAGGAGACCCTCCAGTTCCTGGAGGATCGCCTGGTCGAGCTGTCGCTGATTGCCAATCAGATTCAGGACGAGGTAACCAACGTTCGGATGGAGCCTTTCGGCTCGGTGCTGACTCACTTCCGCCGTGCCGTCCGCGATACCGCCCGCTACTACGATAAAGATGTCAACTTCGTTACCTCAGGTGAAGAAACCGCCGTTGACAAGAAGCTCATCGACGAGGTAATCACCCCGCTGACCCACCTGCTGCGCAACGCAATTGCCCACGGGATTGAAACAAAGACCGAGCGAGTTGTCGCCGGAAAGGATGAAACCGGACTGGTTGAGCTAAAGGCGTACCACCTCGGCAATCAGGTAGTCATCGAGGTCTTCGACAACGGTGCTGGTATCTCCCGGGATAAAATCAGCCGCCGCGCCGAAGAGCTGGGACTCTACTCCCGTGAGGAACTTTACGGGATGAGCGAAGAACAGCTCCACCGCCTGCTCTTCCTTCCCAACTTCTCTACCTCCGCCGAGGTTGACGAGACATCGGGTCGTGGCTACGGACTCAACATCGTCGAGCAGAAAGTTGCCGCCCTTCGCGGGTCAGTCGAGATTGAATCCAAGCTCAACGAGTTTACCCGCTTCACCATCCGTCTCCCCCTGACCCTGGGAATCAGCGTTGGACTCTTCATCAAGGTGGGCGAGAGAAGCTACACCCTGCCGCTATCCACCGTTGAGGAAACCCTGGTGCTGGATCCGGAAAGCGTAACCCAGGTCTCCGGCAGTAGCTTCTACCTCCGTCGCGGTGAGGCTCTGCCCCTGATCCATCTGAATCGTTTCTTTGACCTCAACGATAAGCCAGCGGAGAACAGCGGGCAGTTTATCGTCGTTGTTCAGACGGCGGGGCGACTGGTCGCTCTGGCGGTGGACGAACTCCTCGGTAAAGAGGAAATGGTCATCAAGCCGATGGGCAGCCTCCTGCGCAAGGTGAAGTTCTTCTCAGGAGCGACCACCCTGGGCGATGGCTCCGTGGCTTTGATTATCAACCCCGAAGACTTCGCTGGCAGCGTTAGTTCGTCTCTGGGCGTTGAACCCACAGTTAAGATAGCGAAGCAACCAATCGCGAGGGCTGCCGGAGTTGCCGTCGAGGCTCCGAAGCCACTTCTGACCAGAAAGAAAGCGGCAGTTACCGAAGAAGCCGCCGCCGTCAAGCTCCCCGATGTTGACAAGAGCGGACGGGGCTACGGTATCAGGGTTCTGCTGGTGGATGACTCTGTCAGTATCCGCAACTTTGTCAGCCGGATGCTGATTCGCCACGGGATGGATACCCAGACCGCCTCTGACGGGCTGGAGGCTCTTGCCAAGCTCGAAGCAGCCGAGTTCGACTGCGTACTGACCGATCTGGAGATGCCTCGGATGCACGGCTATGAGCTTATCTCCGAGATTAAGGCAAGCGCGAAGCTCAAACACATTCCGGTGATGATCCTCACCGCCCGCGCCGGAGAGAAACATCGCCAGCGCGCCCACGAGCTGGGCGTTGACCTCTTCCACACCAAGCCCTTCAACGAAGAAAAGCTGGTGGACGATCTCATCCGTATATCCAAAGGTAAAGGCTAACGCGGAAGATCATTGCCTGCTGTCCCGATAGTTCCGCTGGCTGGGCGTACTCAGGCAAACAAGCTCACCGATGGTATGAGTGAGATTTTCTGACCGAAGGTCAGTTACAGGTGCAGCATTATGCTGTTTCATCCGCATGTCAAAAGGCGAAGGCTAACGTTTATTTAGGCTAACCGTGAACACCGTCCGGGTTCTGATTGTTGATGATTCGCGCTTCATGCAGCAGGCTTTGCGCAAGCTGCTCGCCTCGGAGCCGCGTATTGAGGTGGTCGGCTTTGCCGCCGACGGCTTTGAGGCAATCGAAAAGCGGAAGGAACTCAACCCCGACGTAATCACCCTCGACGTGATGATGCCGCGCCTCGATGGCATCGAGACCGTGCGACAGTTGATGAGCAACGCGCCGGTTCCCATCGTCATGGTCTCCTCGTACACGGCGGTGGGGGCCAGATACACCGTCGAAGCCCTCTCGCTGGGGGCGATTGACCACGTCCTCAAGCCGGGACACAGCGTCTCGCTGGACTTAGAGTTAATTGCCGAGGAGCTGATTTCCAAGATATTGATGGCATCGCGGATTCGCCCGATACGCAACGCGCCCCTGACCAAAAAGCCAGTCCGAAAAGAAGTCGTTGACCTCGAAAAGCTAAAGAAAAAACCCGGTCCCTTACCCGAAGTTCCACTACGCAAGAAGAACTGGAAGGTTGACCGACCGCACCTGATTACCATCGGAGCTTCGACGGGCGGCCCCGCTCTCCTGCGATACCTCTTTTCCCGACTTCCCGCCGACTACCCGATTCCCATCGCGGCAGTGCAGCACATCACCCCCTCCTTTCACAGCGAGCTGCTGCGCATCTTCAACCGCGTTACGCCACTCTCCGTGGTCAGTCCCCACGAGGGCGAAAAGCCCCAGCCCGGGAAAATCTACCTCGCCTCACCTCGGGCGCACCTGACCATCAACCAGAACTACCGCTTTCGCTTGATCGACAGCGAACCCGTGGACGGCCACGTTCCCTCTGCCACCCGACTTATCGAAAGCGCGGCGCGGGCCTACGGCTCCCTGGCTCTGGGGATGATCCTCACCGGAATGGGAACCGATGGTGCCACCGGAATGCGCGCCCTGGCGGAACGAGGCGGACAGGTTTACATTCTGGAAGAAGCCTCCTGCGTCGTCTTTGGAATGCCAAAAGCCGTACTCGACAAAGGAGTCCCCGCCGAGGCTCTCTCCCAGGTCGGCCTTGCCGAGGTGCTGCTAAATGCCGCCGGGTATCAAACCTCGGAGATTACAGTGGCTGATCGTTCTGGTTAAATAACACGCCTTTCCCTCTCCCAGCCGGGGAGGGAAGGAGATAGCAACTGCAAGGTTTTGCTGGGATACGTCATGCCGTGTCCAGAGGTTGGACGAGGCAGAAGGATTAACAGCGGGCGCACACACAGGTGCGCCCCTACCAGCGGATTCTGAACAACCGCAAGATGTTATGTCGGGGCTGACACTCGATCTGTCCGCAAAAAGACTGCTGATTACAGAACCCTCAGTTTCAGCAAATAATTATCCCAAAGCTTTCATAACGCTAACGCTCCCAACCCAAAGCTAACCGCCGATGAAATATCTTTTATGTCTGATAGAAAACCTCCACTACGCCGTTCCGGCGGGGCAGGTTGTTCGTATTGAGGAACCGGACAGGGATGACCGTTTTTCTCCCCATCCCTGGCAGAGCTATCTGCGCGAGGGTTCCCAAGGCGGCGGCAACTACTCGGCGCGGATTCTGCTGGAGGCTCAACCGGAGTTGCTACCGCTGTATGTGGAAGAGGTTATTGATATTAGCGCGGAATACGAAGGTGAGGTTTCGACCTTCCCCAATGAGTTGGTTGACGCGCCGGAGGGCATCTTTTCCGGGATCATCCTGCTTGACGGGCTGCCCTACATTGTAATCTCTGCCAGCGACCTGGCGAAGGAGCAAGAAAATGCCCCGGGAGCATAATCTACGTTTGCTGGTCTTCTCGCAAGTCGGAACCCGCTGGGCAATTCCGGTGGTTCACACCGCCGAGGTCATCCACCATCCAGAGATACTCCCTCTGCCCTCGCCGAAGAAAGACACCGCCGGACTCATTATCTATCGTGAGGCTCCCGTGCCAGCAATTACCCTGGGGGCGGATGCCTCCGTAACTTACGAATACGGTATTGTCGTGCGGTCAGCCGAGCGCAGCCTGATTATCCTCAGCCACGAACCCGGCTCCCTGCTGACGGTTTCGTCAACGGAACTGGAGCAGGACGAGGAGCCACCGGAGTTCATTCGCTACTCCTGGGAAAATGAGGGAGAACTCGTTCGCCTGATTGACCCCCGGCATTTCCCTGGTCTCCGTGTTCACCGACCGGAGCAGGCGCGATGAGAGTTACCACCTTTCTCTTGCTGATGGTCGTTCTCCTCACTCCGGGCTGGGCTGGCTCCTACAGCGGATTCGCCCTCAGCGTGGAGGCCGGGCTAAACACCTTTGGGATTACCAGCGTTCCGATCAACTTCGCCTGCGGGGCGGACATCGGCTATCGTCTGGACGATGTCGCCTTTACGCTGGGCTATTCGATTGAACCCTTCGCCGAGTTGGGCGGAGTGCAGGGACCTCGGCTCCTCGTCTATCACTACACCAATCCGGCACGGCAGCTCTCCATTCGCCTCGGCGGTGGGGTTAACTATTTTTGGCGGCTGGCTCCCTTCCGCCGGGGCATGGACGAGAACGCCCCCCGGGTGGAATCCATGTGGACGGGGCAGCTGGACATTATGGTGGGGGCAAAGCTCGTCGGACCATTAAACGCCGCCCTGGACGCGGCAATCTTCATGCCTCTCCAGGAGAAGGTCGGGCTGACGGTGCGCCTCTTCTTCGGTCTTGTCTTTCAGCTTTAGAGGCAGATTGACCCTGCTGATGTCTATTTAGAATTCGCGGGCCGACCTGAAGGTCGGCCCCTACCAAAACTGTGATTGCTGGTTCTTGATGTCGCGGAGGCAGCTCACTTTTCCATGGAAGACTATTGTATAACTACGCCGTGGTACAATGCTCGACGGTGGTGGTAGCTTTCTTTGCTTGCTAAGGTATCGCGTGATCGAATCTGCCAAAGTCCAAAAGCTGCGTTCCCTGCTGAAGAGGTTTGACGGTCTTCTTGTCGCCTTTTCCGGGGGAGTGGACAGCACCCTGCTGCTGCGGGTTGCTCAACAGGAGCTTGGCGAGCGGGTGTTGGCAGTTACCCTGTTTTCTCCGCTGCACACTCCGGCGGAACTGGACGAAGCCAGGGAGCTGGCGGCAAACATCGGGGCGCGGCATCGCGTCGTCATCCACAATCTGCTCGACGAGCCTGGAGTGGCTAACAACCCTCCCGACCGTTGCTATCACTGCAAACGGCGGATGATGGAGGAGCTGCTGGAGCTGGCTCAGTCCGAGGGGATTGCCGTGGTCGCCGACGGCTCTAACGCCAGTGACGACCCCGCCCACCGTCCCGGGTTGCGGGCGTTGAGTGAGCTGTGGATTCGCAGTCCGTTGCGCGAGGTCGGGCTGACTAAAGATGAGGTACGCTCCCTTGCAAAAGAACTGGGGCTGCCCAACTGGAACAGACCCGCCCGCCCCTGTCTTGCCACTCGCTTTCCCCACGGAGAGTCGCTCACTCGGAAGCTGCTGGAGCGGGTTGACCGTGCCGAGGAGTACCTCCGCGAGATTTTCCCCGAACCGCTGCGGGTACGCTCCCACGGTGAGATTGCCCGAATTGAGCTAATCCCCCAGGCGATGTCCCTGCTGCTTTCGCAACGCCAGCGAATCGTCGAGCGGCTGAAAGGTCTGGGCTTTCGCTACGTTACGGTTGACCTCTCTGGCTTCCGCAGCGGCAGCATGGAAGCGTCCTCTAACCCTGAATGATTTTTTGTAACATGAATCTGTTCCTGCTGCTTCGTTTTGTCCTGGCGACGATCAGCCCCTGGCTCCTGCGCCCGGCGGTTGACCCTGACCACGCCCTCCTGCTCTGGGTTCCCAGGGACTGGTCGGTGGAATACGAGTTGTCTGGTTTAACAGCGACCCGGCAGGATGGTCGGGCGAAGCTGACCCTTACCGTCGTGGAGGGGCTGTCGGCTCCTCCAACGGATAATGAACTATTGGAGCTAGCGGAACTTCCCGCCTCCGCCGTGGAGAGCGGACCGATTGTGCATAACCTTAACGGACTCTACCTCCGTCGGCTTAGTTATCATCGCGGAAATCGCTACGGTCTGCTGGCGGGATTGTACGGCGCGGAGCGGCTCTGGCTCTGGCGTTTTGAGGGTCCCTGGCGGGAGCGAGACGAACTGTCTGCTCTGGGCAAGCTGGCTCTGATGGGAATCCAGCCTCGCCTCGCCTCGCTGCTGGCGGAACGACGCTATGACTTCGATTCTCCCCACCCTCTGGTCTATCGGGCTGGCTCTGAGTTTCGCATCGCTTTGCCCGCTCACTGGCAGCTTGATAAGGAGGGTATCGCCGACTTTCACGCCGTGTTTAATTATCGCGGAAGGTCGGTGGCGGGAATCGGCGTGCTGATGGCAGGACCCGCCGCCGGAGCGGACGACCGCTCGCTATTTCTGGAAAGCCTGCTGCTCGATCTCGATGCCAGCTACCCGGAGTTCACCCTGCTAAGTTCGCAGCCGACCTTCACCCAGGGGTTCCGGGCGCAGTTCCTCCGAGGAAAATACTGGCGCGAGGGGCTTCCCGTTCACTTTCGGGTAGCGGTTCTTTTTGGGGAGCGGGGAACCTACTCCATTCTCGGCGATTGCGGAGAGCCGAACCGCCTGTCCTTCGACGAACTCTTTGACCGTGTGGTGGAGTCTCTGCGCGAGGGCAGCGTCGCCACGTGGTACGAGGAGCTGTGGGATTTTCTCGCGAACAACGTAACCTCGGTGCTGCTGCCCGGACTGGTCGCTCTGCTGGCGGGACTATTCTTCCTGGTTCGGGGACTCTCGAACCTCCTCGCCCGCCGTCGGTAATTTTATCCCGTTAATCCTTTTGCAAGGTGGGGGATATTTTAGTAGAATGGGCAGACTGGATATTTGTCTGGAGGACGCTTGTTCGATATTGATTTTGGAATAGCAGATCTCCTCGATATTCTCATCGTAGCGTTCATCGTCTATGCCCTGCTGATTATGATTCGGGGGACACGGGCGGTGCAGATGCTGATGGGGCTGATTTTGCTTATCCTCGCAAGTGCCGCCGCCGAGCTGTTCCACCTCAACACTCTATCCTTCCTCTTCGGCAGCTTCCGCACCGTCTGGATCATCACCTTTATCATCCTCTTCCAGCCGGAGCTGCGCCAGGTGCTGGCTCATCTGGGGCAGAACCGCTTCATTCGCTTCTTTATCCGTGCCGAGCGCAGCTACCTCGATGCCGTGGTTGACGCGACCAGCGAGTGCATTCGTCAGCATCTGGGAATGCTGGTGGTTTTTGAATACTCCGACGGGCTGCGCTACTACGTCGAGCGGGGGGTCAAACTCAACGCCAACGTTACCTCGGAGCTTTTGGTAACCATCTTTACCGACCGCTCGCCCCTCCACGACGGGGCGACGATTATCCGCAGCGGGATGATTGCCGCCGCTGGCTCGATGCTGCCCCTTGCCGATAAGCCGGAGCTTTCCCGCACCTACGGAGCGCGCCACCGCGCCGCTCTGGGCATTAGCGAAGAGACCGATGCCATCGCCCTTATCGTCTCCGAGGAGCGGCAGATCGCCTCAATCGCCCGGGACGGAGAGCTAACCGAATATAAGCTGGAGGAAATCGGCAAACTCCGCGCTGACCTGATGAAAATCTTCGGCGCCGACTAGGCAGCGCAGTGCGCTGCACCACAAGACTGGGCTTCGCCCAGAAAACCTTGAGATTATCCGCTCCCGATGGTCGCTCAAACCTTTCTCCTTCTCCCCTCTGGGGGGAAGGTTGGGATTGGGGGTAGATTTACAAAGGGCAGGCACAGTGACCTGCCCCTACAAATGTGTCTACAACAAAGGGCGAACACAAGGTTTGCCCCTGCCAGCTAACAAAAACGACCCCGCAGGGTCGTCTTTTATATTCTTTAACATCGAACCCTGCTACTCCACCAAAGGTGGAACCAGCAGAATCGGGATGTCGGTGAGCTTAGATAGCTCGTTGATAACCTCGGCGGGGGCTTCGTCTTCCGGTGAAAGCCCCAGGGTGATCAGGTCAACGCCCTCTTCCTCTGCCACCTGGGCGATAACCGGAACCGCCCTGCCGATACGCAGCATGGTGCGAACGTCGATCTTCGCGCCCTTGACATCGTAAAGCGACAACGCCCAGTCGCCGTCCTGCCAGCGACTTTCGTCCTCAATTACATGCAGCACCAGCAGCTCCGCGTCGAGCCGCTCTGCCACCCGAATGATGTACTCGCCCTTTTTCCGGGCGGGCTTGCTGCCAGAAGTAGTTGCCAAAAGCCGCAGGCGACCGTCCCGCTGTTTCTTTTTAGACACGGTAAACTCTCCACTGTTCTACTTTTCATACACACAGAAAATAGCTCCCTCTCCACAGCGAGTATAGCCCAGCGGAGAGAGAACGACAACCCCCTTTCCGCCCTCTATTCACCTTGACAGAATGGACTTAGGCGGTTAACCTACTTGAAGGTTGGTGGGAGTGTCTCTTTCGTAATTTATCAACTAGAGAATTATAACAAATATGTATAAATGGTTTCCGCGATTCTGGGCGTTGGCAACGCTGGTGCTGGCGGCGATTGCCGCGCTGCTGGCTCTGGTTCCCTTTACCGATGTTCTGGGGATGGTTCTGCTGGTGGTTGCCCTGCTCAGTGCCGCCGGGCTGCTGTACTTTGGCAGAAAACGCTTCGGCGTGGATTGGGCAAAGTCCCTGCGATTTTTCGCCTGGTGGGGGCTGGCTCTGTCTTTGGTCAGCCTGGTGCTGGCGATTATTGTCTCCGGGGAGTTCAACGCCGCCAGTGAAGAGGTCGAATCAGCCGCTGCGGTGGCAGAGATGACTGAGGGCTAAACGATGAAAAGACTGCTCCGACTCTGTGGTTTGCTGACGCTCCTCCTGCTGCTGGTTTTTACCGCCTGCAAGCCGACGGCTCTGCCGCAAAATCCCGTTGAGGCAACGGACTGGCTCCTTACCGCCTGGCAGACTGGCAACAACGAAGCCCTCGACGCGCTGCTGCTCTCCACCCGCTTCGAGGTGGAGGGAGCTTTTACGAGAGCCGACCTCCTCGACTTCTTCCCCCACAAGCGGTTGGTCGTCTGGAGCAACCCCCAGCCTTCACGGGAGCGTCGCCTGCTGACCGCCAACCCGGAGCTGATTAGCTCTACAACGACCACAACAGAGCTGACCTTCACGGGCAAGACCGCCCAAACCGTAACCTTCACACTCTACGAGACCCTCCACGGCTGGCTGGTTTACAGCGTCGAATAGCCTGCGGGGTAATCACCCTGACCGAGCCGGGTGGTTTTGATGTTAAGACAAGGGGTTTTAACCCCTTGCGGAAGAAATAATACGCCGCAAATCCACAAGGGGCTGAAGCCCCTTGCCCCGGACAGGTAAAATCAGCACTTATTCCAAGGTCTCAACCTCTATGGCGAAACAGTCTGCCAGACAATTCTTCAAACACCTGACCCACCACTGGGGTCTGAAGCTGGTTGCCCTGCTGGTCGCCGGGGGACTCTGGGTTTATTCCTCGGTTACGGCGGAGCGAACCCGGGTCTTCAACATCCCGGTAGCATTGCTGAACATTCCGGCGGGTAGTGTGGTAACCCGGGGAGCCGAGCGTACCGTGCCAGTGCGTCTCCGGGGCAGCGGGCTGGATCTGTTTAGCTTTGAGAACGAAGACTTTGCCGCGCGGGTGGACTTGCAGGGGCGGAAGCTCGGCACCACGGTGCAGGTTATCTCGCCGGACGATATTGAGCTGCCGGAAGGCTACGCCCTCTCCGTGGACGGCTTGCTGTCTCACCGCGAGCTGGCAATTACGCTGGACCTGGAGACGGTTAAGCCCGTCCCGGTGCGTCCCCATGTTATCGGTAGCCCCACCGAGGGCCTGATCTACGTGGGAGCCAGCTTCCAGCCGCCGCTGGTGCGGCTGCGGGGTCCGGCGAAGGCCCTGCGGCAGATTGATTACGTAGAAACCCAGCCCGTGGTGATTGACGGGTTGAGCGAGTCCAGCTCGTTTCAGGCTGGTCTGATGCCCACGGCACCGGGGATTGAAATCGTTGAAGGGCGGCTGGTGCAGGTCAATGTGGAGCTTGCCGTTGAGGAGACTCAAAGCTATCGGCTTCCGATTACGATTGTTCCGCCAGCGGGGCTAACCGTCCGCCTGGAGCCGAGGGAGGCACAGCTCACCCTGTCCGCTCCCGCCGGAGTTCTGAGGGAGCTGCCGCCACCACGGCTCATTGCCCACCCGCCGCTCAATCAACCCGGCGAGTACGAAGTCGCCCTCCAGACCATACTACCCGAAGGCATTTACATTTGCTCCCTCTACCCACCAACGGTTACGGTAACGGTTAGTCAGCCGTAGCATTATCAGAGTCTTGTGCCGTAGGGGCACGGCATGCCGTGCCCCTACAAACCCACACTTAACCACGATAACAACTTTTGTACAATTCGCGACAGCTTTATCCCGGAAGGATTACCATGCGCAACCTCAGCCTGCTCTCGCTTTCTCTTCTGCTCATTGCGGCGGCACTATCGCCAGCTCTTGCCAGCGAGCGGAGCATCGACGAAGCCCTCAATCCCGCCATCAAGGCGTATCACGAGGAACGCTACGAAGACGCTCAGGGGCTGCTGGTGGAGTACCTCGAGAGCGGTAGCGAAGAGCCGCCCTCGGCGGCGGAGGCGTACTTCTACCTGGCTCTGATTGAAGAAGAAGAAGAAAATCTCGACAGTGCCGAGGACTTTTACAAAGCCTCGCTCTCCGCCTGGCCGGACTACGCCAACTCGCTGACCGGGCTGGGGACGCTCCTCTCTATGCGCGGTGAGTACGAGCAGGCGCAGGGCAAGCTGGAGCGCGCGGTCGCGCTGGACGCGGAATCGGCAATCGCCCGGGCTAACCTTGGCTATGTTTATCTCTCACTGAACATGATGAACCAGGCGGAGCGGCAGTTGCGCTATGCCGTGGAGCTGAACTCGGATATGGTCTTCGCTCGGGTCAATCTCGGCTTCATTTACATGGAGACCGAGCGTTACGACAAGGCAATCGAGCAGTACCGCTACGCCCTTTTGGTAGAGCCGAACAACTTCGAGGCGAACGCCAACCTGGCAAACCTGCTGGTGGCGTGGACGAAGGACTACGGCGACGCTTACCACTATTACAAAAAGGTGCTGGCGGTATCGGCGGACGACTTCATCGCCAACCAGCACGTGGGGAACATCTTTGCCATCATTGGCGACTACGCCGAGGCGGAGCGGTATCTGGAGAAGGCGGACAGTATTACTCCGGGGGATGCTCGCACCGAGCAGCTTCTGGAGTACGTCCGCAAACGCCTGAGCGAAGAACCGCCCGCCGGGCCGGTCATCTCCCAGGTAATCCTCGACGGTAACGTGGAGGACAAGGAGCTGGTGCTGGAGGCATTCGGACTAAAACCGGGGCAGCCCTTCTCCGAGCAAGCCGTTAACGACGGCGTGGAGCGAATCCGCAACTTCTTTGTTGACCGCCCCGTCAGCGGCGTGGACGTTACCTATCGCACCGTGGAGCAGTTCGACGGACGCGCGGTCTCTCTGGAGGTCGAGGTCGTAACCGGAGGAACCGCCGAGATTGCCACCGTAGAGCTGCGCGGGCTGATCAACACCCCCACCGATACCGTCGAGCCGATTCTGGCATCGCACAATATCTTCGCCGGAGCCGACTACGACTCCACCGCTGTTTTCAGTGCCATCCGCGAACTTTACGACACCGGACACTTCGAGAGCGTCAGCCGTAACCTGCGCTCCGGAGACGACGAGGCGCGGATCCACCTGATCCTCCTCTTCACCGAAAAACAATGATAAACGTCCCGACCCTCAACAGACCGTAGGGGCAGACCCCTGTGCCTGCCCCAAAATAAGAGAGGGCAACCACAGGGGGTTGCCCCTACAAACCAGGTGAACTCCTCTCCACCCAAAGGCAACCCATGACCGAACGCAAACACGCGACTCAAATCTACACTGGCGATGGCAAGGGCAAATCCACCGCCTGCTTTGGCTTGGCGATGCGCGCCCGGGGGCGTGGCTGGCGGGTGCGGATAGTCCAGTTTATGAAGCTGGGCGACTACGGCGAGCTGGACTCCGCGCAAAAGCTGGGCATTCCCGTGGAGCAGTTCGGACGCAAGGGCTTCATGAAAAAGGGCAATCCCGCAGCCGAGGATGTTGCCATCGCCCGCCGGGGCTGGGAGCGGATTCTGGAAATCATCGCCGCCGAAGACTGCGACCTGCTGATTGCCGACGAACTCTGCACGGCGGTTGATTTTGGGCTGATACCCCTCGCCGAGGTAACCGCCCTGCTGGACTCCCGACCAAAGCTGGAGTTTGTCCTCTCCGGGCGCAACGCCAACCCGGAGCTGGTCAAGCGAGCCGACCTGGTCAGCGAGGTGCTGGCAATCAAGCACCCCTTCGATAACGGCCTGCCCGCACGCGAGGGAATAGAGTTCTAAAGCCGGTCTCGTCTTCCAGGTGTACTTCTTTAGGAAGCGTAGCCTGCCCGTATTTTGAAGAATGTTCTGAAAGTCAGTCCTCAGCAACGATTTCCCGTGGTAGGAAACCATGCCCATCGGAATGCACCTCTCCGTCTCAGGAGGGATTCACAAAGTCCCCGCTGCCGCCCGCGAGATTGGCGCGGAGACCTATCAGATTTTCATTGATTCGCCCACCAGCTGGAGCTACGGGGAGTGGGACGAGGAAAAGGTCGCCCTCTTCCGCCAGAAGCGTGAGGAATACGGACAGGCTCCCGTCGTCGTCCACACCGGCTATCTGATTAACCTCGCCAGCAAAAAGCCCGAGGTGATGGCGAAGAGCCTCGTCGCTCTGGGGCAGGAGTTCAAAAAAGCCGACACCATCGGTGCCGACTATCTGGTTTATCATCCGGGCAAGCATCTGGGCGATGGTGTTGAGATTGGCATCGAGCGCATCATCAACAACGTGCTGGCGGTGTTGGAGCAGCATCAGCCGACAACGCTGCTCCTCCTGGAAAACTCCGAGGGTTCGGGAAGCTGTCTGGGAGTGAGCTTTGAAGAGCTTGCGGCGTTGCTGGCGGGAATCGAAGCCGGAGGCGGACAGGCGGGAGTCTGCCTCGACACGGCTCACCTCTGGGGCGCGGGCTACGACCTGTCGTCGGAGGACTCCACCCGGGCGGTCTTTGACGAGTTTGATAAAATCGTCGGGCTGCTGAAACTCCACTGCCTGCACCTTAACGACTCGCAGAAGGAGTTCGCCTCGCGCACCGACCGCCACGAGTACCTCGGTCAGGGAAAGATCGGTCTCGATGCCTTCCGGGCAATCGCCAACGACCCCCGCCTGGCAGAGAAAGCTCTCATTCTGGAAAAGCCCGGCAAGAACCAGACCCACAGCCGAGAGCTGATAGAGAACTTCCGGCGGCTGCGCAAGTAACCATCTCTGGCAACAAGCCATTCAAAAAGGTGTACCCACGGGTACACCTTTACTTCATCAGACTTCACTTCGATAGGCAGGTGCTAGAGGCTGGCTTTTATCTCGCCCCAGGTGGTTTCCTCAATCGCCGCGCCGGAGTAGTCCAGAATTAGCTTGGGGCGCAGGGTAGGATCGTCAGTATAGTCACTGGAGTATGCTTCTGTACATGCAAAGCTGAGACAATCATGTAAACAAAATCCATAATTGTCCCAGGTGCCATCAAGCCAGTTTTGAACATAATCTGTAACATCTATCACTACCCAGCCAGTATCCGTCGGAAATGGTTTGGAGAACGACTCGATGACTCCAACCATTGTCCTCCAGGTTATTGTGTCTTCGTTCCAGCTTGTCTCGCATACCCCCACCCCGTAATCTCCATTTCCATCAATGTGATAAAGATACCAACATAAAGATGCACTATTTACTGTTATCCCCTGGTACTGAGATTCATTCAATCCTACAAACTCAATGTATGTGTTACCCCTACCAACACCACTACCATTATTACGCCCCCACGCAGTATAAGTGGCATCACCATAATTTGTATCGGGATTGCCGTTAAATACAAAAGTATCCTTCCCCACGTCGGCATCGGGCTGGAAGGTTACGGTTTCAGCAATGACAAATGACACCAGCACAAGTAGCAGAACGGTTAAGGTACGCATGATTCTCCTTTGGTTCGGTTAGATGAATGAGCCAGAAGAAGGCTCGCGGGCAGATTAACACAACAGCCTGACCAACTGTGTCGTGTCCGCAAGATTTTTTTGATATTTGCTACATTCAGTCCCCGGCTATTCCCAGCAACGCCCGACTGAAGGTTGCCCGGTCGAAGGCTTCCAAATCGGTAATTCCCTCGCCAGTGCCAATCCAACTAATCGGCAGGTTGGTCTCGGCGGCGATTGCCAGGACGATTCCGCCCCGCGCCGAGCCGTCGAGCTTCGTTAAAATCACCTCGCCGGGCTGCCCGGCATCCAGAAAAGCACGAGCCTGATACAGCCCGTTCTGTCCGCTGACGGCATCGAGTACCAGAGCGGAGCGGCGGGGATGTTCCTCGCCCAGTACCTTGCTGACCACCCGGCGGAGCTTGTCCAGTTCCGCCATCAGGTGGCTTTTATTATGGAGCCGCCCCGCTGTGTCGGCAATGACCAGGTCAACCTCACGGGCGCGGGCGGCTTCGAGAGCGTCGAAAAGAACCGCCCCGGCATCGCCACCTTCGCCGTGCCTGACTATGGGGACTCCGGCGCGACGCGCCCAGATTTCCAGTTGTTCACCCGCCGCAGCGCGGTAGGTATCCGCCGCTGCCAGCAGAACCCGCTTGCCGTCTTGCTTTGCCCGGAAGGCGAGCTTGGCTGCGGTAGTCGTTTTGCCAGCCCCGTTGACCCCGACCAGAAAGAGAACCTCCGGCTTCGCCTGTTCCGCTGGTTCATCTTCAGCAGCCACGGGCAGACGAGCGGTGATTAGCTCCGCCAGCAGTTCAGCGGGTGAATTGTCCCGCTTGAAACGACGGCGCAGCTCCTCGACCAGTTCCAGCGCGACCCCGGGACCGACATCCGCCAGAATCAGTGCCTCTTCCAAATCTTCAAGTACCTCGTCATCGAGCTTGCCGCCGCCCAGTCCTCGCAACGCCGTGGCGAGCTTCCCCTGGGTCTTCTTCAGGGCTGTCCAGAGGCTCACGCTTCCCCCTGACCACTAAGCTGCTTCTGTAGCTCGTCCTGGCGATTGCTTTTTTCCAGAGCGACCTGGGGCGAGAGCCGCCCGGCTTTGACCAGCTTCTCCAGCGAGCTGTTGAGGGTGTGCATTCCCCGCGCGCCGCCGGACTGGATTGCCGAGTAGAGCTGATGCTCCTTGCCCTCGCGAATCAGCGAACGCACCGCCGGGGTTACCCGGAGGTACTCCGTCGCCAGCACCCGCCCCGTGCCGTCTTTACTTGGCAACAGGGTCTGGCTGACCACGGCGGTTAAACAGAAGGAAAGCTGAATCCGCACCTGGCGGATTTTATCCGGCGGAAAGGAGTCGATGATCCGGGTTACGGTTCCGGTGGCTCCCGTCGTGTGCAGGGTTGCCAGAGCCAGATGCCCGGTCTCCGCCACGGTGAGTGCCGCCTGCATGGTCTCGGTGTCGCGCATCTCGCCAACCAGAATCACGTCGGGATCCTGCCGCAGGCTGGCTCGCACGGCGCGGGCGGTGTCGTGATAGTCAATCCCGTACTCCCGCTGACTTACCAGAGATTTCTTCGGCTGGTGGATGAACTCAATCGGGTCTTCAAAGGTGATGATGTGGGTTGACTGTTCTCGATTGATTTTGTCGATGAACGCCGCCATCGTGGTGGACTTACCCGACCCCGTCGGTCCGGTTACCAGAATCAGCCCCTGGGGCTGGCTGGTTAGCTTGCTGAAGTCGTCGGGCAGACCAAGTTCATCGAGGCTGGCGATGATATCGGGTACGGCACGGACGGCGCAGGAAAGTCCGTTTCGGGTGCGGTAGATGTTGACGCGGAACCGTCCACCGTCGTCGGGTTCGTAGGCGAGGTCAACCTGCCCCTCTTCGTTGAGCTTCGCCCGCGCCCCGGTGGAGGCGGAGAGGAAAATCCCCACAATCTGAGAGACATCCTCTTTGGTGAAGGGAGGCAGGCTGGTGGGCAAGAGCCGCCCGTTCACCCGCATCGCCGGAGGTGAACCGGCAACCAGGTGGAGGTCGCTGGCCTTCTGGGCGCGGGTGGCGGCGAGGAGTTTATCAACCAGAGTCATCGGCAAAGGCTTTCCGAATAGGTAACCAGAGACTATCGTAAAGTAGGTTTTTTCTGAGTGCTTCTGAATCGTCGTTGTTGTATCAACGAAGAGGTTTTGATTTTAAGACAAGGGGTTTCAACCCCTTGCGGAAGTTGAGACGCGCTCTAAGTTCGCAAGGTGGCTCAAGCCCCTTGTCTCAGACACTGGAAATTAACACTTTTGTAACGATCTCAACCTGTGTCAGAATACCATCGAGACAGGAACCCGTATCTTACCTATTTTCATCAGGATCGTCAAGTTGAGCCGCGCCAAGATAGCGACCCAGGACAGCGGCATCAAATTCGGTCAACCGCTCCGTCGCGGGGAGACTCTGCAAAAAGACCCGCCCGTAGGATTTGCTTCGCACTCGTGAATCCAGCAGGGCGACCACGCCGCTGTCGCTGCGCTGGCGGATCAATCGTCCAAAGCCCTGCCGCAGGCGCAGTGCCGCCTCCGGCACCGAATACTGGAAGAATGCCCGTCCGCCCCGTTCTTCGATTACTTTGTTCCGAGCCGCCACCACCGGATCAGTTGGTACGGCGAAGGGCAGCCGGGTAATCACCAGCAGGCGAAGCTGGTCGCCGGGAAGGTCAACGCCCTCCCAGAAGGTCGCCGTGGCAAAGAGTACCCCGCGCTTGGCTTCCTTGAACTGTCGCAGCAGGAACATCCGGTCAACTTCACCCTGAGCCAGCACAGTGAAGTCCCGCAGCTTGAGCGGCGTTTCCAGTTCCTGATGAAATGCCCGCAGGGAGGCGTAGCTGGTAAAGAGAACCAGCGTCCCGCCCAGTGTTACCTGCTCAATCAGCCGCAGTAGCTCCTCCACCGCCTGGGGGTGGTAGTCGTCGTCCCGGGGGTCGGGGAGGTCGGGGAGATAAACCAGTGCCTGCCGTTGGTAGTCGAAGACCGGCGGCAGTTTGATCTCTTCTCCGATTGGGAACGCGAGCCTGCTCCGCAGGTAAGAGAAGTCTCCGGCTACGGTCAGGGTCGCGCTGGTGGCAATGACAGTCTCCGGCATCGTCCAGAGGCTCCGGGCGAGGAGTCCGCCGACCTCCACCGGAGCGGCGCGCAGGCGCATCTTCTGCGTCTCGTCGAGTCCCTCCGCCCAGTAAACAAAGCCGCTCCAGCGTTGGGTGAACAGCCCGTTGAACTGCTTGCTCAGGCGATCCAGTGAGCGTTTCGCCCCGCGCAGGTCGGTAACCTCTTCGCGCTCCAGCCCCTCGGTCTGGTCTTCCAGCCAGTCCCCCAGAGCCGCCAGCTCCCGCTCCAGTTGCGGGCTGACCTCCAGAGGCTGCTCGATGAGTTTCTGCTCCCGCTCCTGGGCGTAGCCAAGCTGCTCGTGAAGAGCCTTGAAGGTGTCCTCGCCGTGGAGGAGCAGTTCGCTGATTCGCTCCTCCAGCTTTACCCCGTCCAGTCGTCCGCCCTCAACCAGATACGCCAGGGTGCCGCGCTTTCGCGCTGGCTGGTAGAGGTCGTTCACCAGTCGGCGCAGCCCGCTCAAAGAGCCGGTGGCACTGAACTGGCTGGTGGCGGAATCCTCGAAGCGGTGGGCTTCGTCGATAATCAGGCTGGCGTAGTCGGGCAGCACGGCGGTTTCTTCTTCACGAAGCTGAAGGTCACTAAGCAGCAGGGCGTGGTTGGTGATGATCACTTCTGCTTCCAGAGCCTCCCGCCTTGCCCGCTGGAAGAAGCAACCTCCGTGAAAGGGACAGTTTCGTCCGGCGCAGGAATCCGACGATGAAGCCACCCGATACCACTCCGCGTCGGGCAGGGGGAACTCCAGTTCCGAGCGGTCGCCCCGTTTGGCTTCCTTCGCCCAGTCAAAGAGCTGCCGCTGCCGCTCGACCTCTTTCTTATCGGCGAACAGCCCGCCGAGCTGCTGTCGCTGGAGGAGCCGCTGGCAGAGGTAGTTCCGCCGTCCCTTGAGCAGAGCGACCTGGCGTTCCTCACCCAGAGCCTCCAGAGCCAGGGGAACGTCCGAGGTCAGTAGCTGCTGTTGCAGGGCGATGGTGTGGGTGGCGATGATGACGCGCTCGTCTTCACTTGCCTGTAGCAGAGCGGGAATGAGGTATGCCAGGCTCTTGCCGGTTCCGGTTCCCGCCTCTATCAGCAGGCTGCCGCCCTCGTCGAGTACCGAGAAGACCTCCCGAACCATCTGAACCTGCGCCGGGCGTTCTTCGTAGTTCCGCATAATCCCGGCTAGCGAACCAGCCGGGGAGAAGATGTCTTCCAGTAATTTCAGGTTTGAGGACATGGTTTAGCTTAATTTGGGGAAAATCGTGCTACGAATTTACGGGAACGTGCTACGGAATGAAGTTAAAATCTTTGCTGGATTTTGTAGGGGCGTATCGCAATACGCCCCTGCGGTTAATAAAACATAGGATAATCACTTTAATCTGGACAGATTTGACAGCTATCGCGTAAAAATCGCGCGAGATGCTCATCCGGCTAATAGCAAGGCGGTGGCGGCAGCTTGAAGCTGGCAACGCAGTGCGTTGCATCACAGAGCTGGGCTTCGCCCAGAAAACCTTGAGCTTGCCCGCTCACTCCGTAGCTTATAAGAAAGCGCGCCACCGCCGTCCCTGCCTTTTTAGGCTGTATCGCGAGGATTTTCCAGCGGTTAATGGTTGGGGCATCATAGTTCCTGAGCCGAAACGTTTTCGTTACTGCTGATCGCTGCCAGGTTTTTTTATCATTCGCCCCTCATCGCGACCCGTGGACGAGTTCCTCCCCAGCGGGGAGAGGGAGAAGGAGCTAATTTTTATCATTCGCCCCTACGCTTAATAAAACATTCAGCCCCCGCTACTTTTCCCCAAAGGGATTGTCCCGCGAACCCAGTTCACGGCGGAAGGTGAAGATTTCTTCGATTGTTTTGGTTAGTTCGCGATTGGTTCGTCGCAGAGCCGCCGCCCGGGTGGTGTACTCCGCCAGCCCACCGCTGAGGCGACCGTAAAGTTCGTGCCAGCTTATCTCCTCGGTCCGGCAGAGAACGGTGTACTCGTCAAGCAAAGCCTCGGCGTTCTCGCTCAGCCCCTCGTTAAACAGGTGAGTCAGCCGCTCCTCCGGGCTAAAGACCGTTACCAGGCGCAGGTCTTCCTCGTAACGCTCGCTCTCTGTTTCCGGCTCCGGTGGAACTGCCAGCAGTTCTTCAACCTCCAGCAGCAGGGCGGCGCGGAGTTCTCCCAGGCGAACCGCCTCCTCCGCCTGAGCCTGTCGGGCTTCTTCGGTAGCGGGAACGAGGCGACGGGTGGTGAGTAGCTGCTCAATCGGCCAGGCTTCGATCTCCCGGCGCAGGATTCCCTGGGCAACGGTCAGCTCTTCCAGCAGCAGAGGCCACGCTTCACGCTCGACCCGCAGCACCAGCATTACCTCGTCCACGGTGCTGGCATAAGCCAGACAACGCAGCCGCCGCTCCTCGTCGAGGTCTTTGCAACCAAGAGGGAGCAGAATCAGAAAAAGGAAGCTGATGATGATTCGTCGCATCGCCGTGATTATAGATAAAGACAGGAGATAGTTAAACATGCCTCTAGCCGCAATCGAGGTTTGGCGTTATAAATCCAAAAATATCTGCTATAATCGCTTTGATTGCTGAGGGACAAAACTTTTTTACAGGAGGGATGATGGCGGACAGAAAGTATTACTTCACCTCGGAGTCGGTTACCGAGGGACACCCGGACAAGGTCGCTGATCAGATTTCCGATGGCGTTCTCGATGCCGCGCTGGCGCAGGACAAACACTCCCGCGTCGCCTGCGAGACTCTGGTAACCACGGGGCTGGCACTGGTCTCCGGTGAGATCAGCACCCAGGGCTACATTGATATTCCGAAGATTGTCCGAAAAACGGTTGAAAAAATTGGCTACACCGACCCCCGGATGGGCTTTGACGCGAAGAGTATCGCCGTCCTCAGTTCCATTGACGAGCAGTCCCCGGACATCGCTCAGGGAGTCAACCAAACTGCCCAGCGTGAGCAGGGCGCGGGTGATCAGGGACTGATGTTCGGCTTCGCCTGCGACGAAACCGCCGAGCTGATGCCGCTCTCTATTTCCCTGGCTCACCGCCTGGCAGAGAAGCTGGCGGCGGTCCGCAAGGACGGGACGATTGCCCATCTGCGCCCCGACGGCAAGAGTCAGGTAACGATTGAGTACCTCAACGGCAAACCCCTGCGGGTGGAGAACGTGGTCATCGCCGCCCAGCACAGCGAGGACATCGGCGAAGAGCTTCTGCGGGGTCAGATTGAGGAAAAGGTAATCCGAACCGTTGTTCCGGCGAATCTGCTGGATAGATCCAGCAAGTTCATTATCAACGGCACCGGAAAGTTCGTCCTCGGCGGACCCCAGGCCGATACCGGACTCACCGGGCGGAAGATTATCGTCGATACCTACGGCGGACATGGCGCGCACGGTGGCGGTTGCTTCTCCGGCAAAGACCCCTCCAAGGTTGACCGCTCCGCCAGCTACATGGCTCGCTACGTGGCGAAGAACATCGTTGCCGCCGGGCTGGCAAGTCAGGTTGAGGTGCAGCTTGCATATTGCATTGGAGTGGCGCAGCCGGTGAGTATCCTCGTCGAGACCTTCGGCACGAGTAAGATCGCGGCGACGGTCATCGAAGAGGCAATTCGCAAGGTCTTCGACCTCCGCCCCCGGGCGATTATCGAGCGGCTGAACCTGCTGCGACCAATCTATCAGCCCACCGCCGCCTACGGCCACTTTGGGCGCGCGCTCCCCGACTTCACCTGGGAGATGACCAACGCGGTGAAGGAACTCCAGAACGCCGTTTAGGTTTTTCGTATAAAAAAAGAGAGCCAATTGGCTCTCTTTTTTTGCAGCAGCAGAGCTGGAGTTACTTGATCAGCTCTTTGAGGGCTTTGCCAGCGCGGAAGTTGGGAACCTTGCGGGCCGGAATGTTGATCTTTTCCTGGGTCCGAGGGTTACGTCCCATCCGGGCTTTACGCTCGGCGACGTAGAAGGTACCGAAACCGACGAGGGTAACTTTCTCGCCCTTCTCCATACCACCCTTGATACCGCCGATAACTGCGTCGAGGGCATTGCCAGCCTGCTTTTTACTCAGACCGGTCTCGTTGGAGATACGGTCAACCAAATCTTGACGAGTCATATCTCCTCCTTTCTGATTGCGGTGCGAAGCACCATTTATGTTCAGTGGAAAAGTTAATATCGCTAGAAAAGCTGTGCCACGGCTGACCTACAGCGTGTTTACATCAGCCAAGCCAAGGCAGTGTAAACTCTGGCTTAATCCTTGTCAAGGAAAAAAACGGATAAAAGCGCAGTAGAAGCCATTATAGACGGATTTTTTACCGATATTGACTTTCATCATCGCTGGTCAGTATGATAGCTGGTACTCAGTCGGGAAGAGATGTCTCAACAAGCGTGCCAACTCGGATAAACGGTAACGGTAGTAATATGAACATGTTACAGCGTGGGCGATGGAGGCGACCTTGACCGCGTTTTCTGGATTATGCTGCTACAGCCTGACTCTGGAGGGCAATTCCGCCGCGCCGGGCTTGCTGCGAGATTTTGTAAAAAAAAATCTGGCTGACCAGGGAATCACCCGGCAGATTGCCGAGGATTTGGCTCTGGCAGTGTACGAAGCGGTCGCCAATGTCGTTGAACACGCCCTCGATGGAGCCGAGGGACGAAGCGTCCAGCTAAAGATGGTTGTAGAGAGAAATGGTATAGAAGTGTTAATCTCAAGCAACGGGGTCTCCTTCGCGGGAGAATCCGTACCCGTTGACCTCGAACGCCTGATCGAGAAAAAGTCCAGCGGCGGTCTGGGGCTTGCCCTGATTCGTTCCCTGGTGGATGAGCTGGAGTATTATCGCCACGACGGTCGCAACGTTACCCGGCTGTATATAAAAGGATAATCCCTTCAAGCCGGGCAGATTTGACAGCAATCGCGTAAGAATCACGCCAGGTGCTTATCCGGCTGAGAACAAGGCGGTGGCGGCAGCTTGAAGCTGGCAACGCGGTGCGTTGCATCACAGAACTGGGCTTCGCCCAGAAAACCTTGAGCTTGCCCGCCCACTCCGTAGTTTATAAGAAAGCGTGCCGCCGCCGTCCCTGCCTTTTTAAGCAGTATCACGGTGATACTACAGCAGTTAGAGGTAAGAATACTTCAGCTCTTGAACTGTACATAGTCGCGCGGCATAAACAACTGTTTATCAACGTGTTAACGTTTAATAACAGTCCGCGACCAGGTGATTATCCCCAGATAAAAACTGTAGGGGCGAGATGAAAGAACTGATAATAGAAGAGGTACAACACGAGGACCAGCAGACCAAAATCTTCCGCCTCTCCGGGATGCTGGGGATTGAAGGCTCCACGGGGATTCAGCGTCTCTTCGAGGCGTGCTTCTCCAGGGGAGTTCGTAACACAATCTTCGAGCTTTCCGGGCTGGAGTTTATCTCCAGTGCCGGAGTCGGGGCGTTCATCTCTGTAACCAGAGAGCTGCGGGTTGCCGGCGGAGAGATCGTCTTCGCCCTGATGCCCAGGCAGATTCTGCGGGTTTTCGATTCCCTCGACCTGACCGACTACTTCAGGGTCTGCGGCACCGTGGAGGATGCCCTCGATTATCTCAGTCACGCCCATGAACCGGCGGAGCAGCCAAAAGAACCCGCTCCCGCCACGAAGGTAAAGCTCCGTTCGCTGGCGACGGAAAAGACGCTGCGGTCGTTCTCTGCCAAACTCCTCTCTATCAAGCCCGACAACCGCCCTCTCTCCACGGTCTTGATGAAGACCTCGCGGAGTTTTGACATCCCCTGGCTGGTACTCTTTACGCCCAATCAGAACGGCACCTTCACTCTGGCGGCGGCTGGGGGCAAGCAGGCAGGGCTGGGGCAGGGCTATCGTTTCACTGCCAAGAGTACCTTCCTCAAACAGCTTCGGTCGGCGAAGGAAGATTTCCTCGTTTTCCACCGCTGGATAAAGCAGCTTCCGCCGAGTCGGGAGCTGGAGATGCTCAAGCTCGCCGGAACCCAGGGTATCTTCCGGCTGCGGGACGAAAAGGGGCTTCACTCCTTTATCTGCTTTGGACCAAAGCCCGTCGTCGAAGCGGAGATTGAGTCCCTCGGTCTGCTCGGCTATCTGCTGAACTGGTTTATCATCTACCACAGCTCGCGGCACGAGTTGACTGTGGAACTGGATGCCGTCGCCCAGCAGCTTCAGACCAGCACCCAGGAGCTTGCCAGCTCCGGCACCAAGCTGACCCGGAAGATGATCGAGCTGCGAACGATCTTCTCCGCCTCACGGAACCTCACCCAAAATCATGCTACCCACAAGCTGATTGGCAACCTGCTGATGACCCTGATAGGTCAACTGGCGGCGGAGTCGGCGGCAGTCTTTCTGATGGAAAAGGGACGACTGAACCTCTACCAGATCAAAGGAGTCGATCTGGGAGAAGGAGTCAGTTTCTCCGCGCCGGTGTCCCCTGAGTTCGCCGAGCGGCTGCGTTCCGCCCGGGAGCCACTTCCTCTGATAGCCCTGGCGGATGCCGATAAAAGCCGGGTCAGCGAGAAGCTCGCCGACCTGGGACTCCACGTGGTTACCGGACTCACGACCTCCCACGACTTCCTCGGTCTGATTGCCCTGGGGCGAAAGCTGGGCGAAGGTGTTTACAACAACGAAGACCTGCAAATCCTCTGGCTGTTGAGCCGCCAGGTGGCGGTATCCCTGGAGAACGCCAAGTTTTTCGAGCAGCTTGACCATCAGGAGTCCGAGCGAATCAAGCGGCTGATTTCGGCGATTGACGCTCGCGACCCCTACACTCGCGGACACTCCGAGCGGGTCAGCCGCCACGTGGCTCTGCTGGCGCAAAAGGTACAAATGAGTCGCGAGGATCTGCAACAGGTTGTCTATGGCGCGGTACTCCACGATGTGGGGATGATTGCCACTCTCGCCGACGCTACCATTCAGGACACCGTCAAGCTCTCCAAAGAGCAGAGGCGACAGGTGAACTCCCACCCCGATGTTGGTGCCGACCTGCTGGAGGTCATGGGCTTCGATGCTCGCTGCGTCAAGACCGTGCGCCAGCACCACGAACGTTGGGATGGCAAGGGCTATCCAAGATCACTCTCCGGCGAGAGCATCTACCTGGGCGCGCGGCTGGTGAGTATCGCCGATGCCTATGATACCCTCACCAGTGGACGACGCTACCGCAAGCCAGTCCCCCGCGATGACGCTCTCTCCGAACTCAGCAAAGAGGCGGGGCTGCGCTACGATCCGACTTTGGTCGAGAAGTTCATCGCGATGATGATGCTGAGATAAGCAGCGCGGTGCGTTGTATCACTACGAGTTAAATATCTTCAAGGTATTTGTAGGGGCAACCCCCTGTGGTTGCCCTTTTGGCATTCGGCGAAGGGCGGACACACAGGTCCTCCCCCTACGGGGTCAAAATCTCGCGAGGGGTTATCCCCTCTCCCCTCTGGGGAGGAACTCGTCCACGGGTTAGGGTGAGGGGCAGAACGTCTTCCTGTTTCAACGGGCCGACCTAAAGGTCGGCCCCTACGTAACACCTTGAGTTTGTTGTGGATACGCTGGTAGGAGCGGACATAATCCACGAGAATTAGTATCCGCCCTCTGTCAATCTGCCTGCCCGTTCCGCCCCGCCTCAGACAAGGGGCTTGAGCCGCCTTGCGGGACGAGGAGCAATCGCAACTTTCACAAGGGGTTGAAACCCCTTGTCTTAAAATCAAAACCTCGTGGTTGCTACAGCCCCCGCGCCTCTTTGTCCAGCACCTCGGCAATTGCCGCCTGAACCTCTTCATTAAGCCCATGTCCGGCATCAAAATCGTCCTTAACTGTAACCCGTCCGTAGCCAGCTTCGTTTAGATAAGCCACCAGCGCGTCGGTACTGGTGGTGGGAACGTTGCTCTCCCCACCGCTGAACAGATAAAGGCTGAGTCCGTTTTCTACAATAACCTCTGGGCTAAACACCGCCTCCGGCTTCGTCCGCTTGATGTCGCTGAACCAGCCGTCGTAGCTCAGATACCCTTTGCTCAACTCTGGATACAGCACGGAGAAGCTGTGGGCGAACTCCCCGCCCCAGGAATGACCTACCACGAAGACCGCCTCGCCGTCGGTGCGGTAATTCTCGCGGGTATCCTTCAGACAGGCGGCGATCCAGTCACAGTACAACTGGCGATAATCGGGAGCGTCGTCGCCGTCGCGCAGACCAGCCCCAAACCCAGGCAGGGCGTTGTAGCCTGCCCGCCAGGTAAAGGCGTAGGTACTGAAGGAGGGGTAAGGCGAACGGGGCAGAAGGTAGATAATTCCCTCCCGTCCGCAGGCTTCCGTTAGGGGAAGGTAGGTGTCGGGAGTCGATTGCCCTCCCTGAAGCACGATTACCACGGGGTAATCGCCCGCTGACTCAGCGTAATCCGGCGGCAGTGCGACGGTGTAGGTTCCGGTGGCAGTCATCTCTATCTCGTTGACTACGGTGGCAGCTATTCTTGTTGATTCAGCGTTTTCCAGCAGCTCCGCGAAGCGAGGCTCCACCGCCAGGTTGGCAAGGTCGCTATCACCGCGAGCTGCCTCGTAACGCTCAAAGCCGTAGTGGATTGCCTTCTCCAGAGCTTTGTAGGCGAGGTCAGTCTGACCAAGCAGCGAATAGGCGCAGCTTAGATTGTACCAGGCGACGGGGTTGTTCGGCACCGCCCAGAGGTAGTAGGTGTACGCCTCAACAGCCTCTTCGGGATGTCCTCCAGCGAGATAGCCGTGGCCCTCACCGTAGAGGCAGGTCGCGCGCTCAAGCTCGAAGAGTTCGTCGTTGGACTCACCGTTTGGTCCCAGAGCCAGAGCGGGAATGAGCAAGACAAGGAGCAGGGCGACCGCAGTGGGGAAACTCATCGAATCTCCAGAGGTTGGCGAAAATAGAGTTAGCGAAAAAATAAACTGGCGCGGGGACTTTGTCCCTACACCAGTATGACCCGAAAAGGTCGGCGGTGGTTTCAATGGGCGTCGGGTATTCACATTATTAAAGGGCGCGGCACGCTGCGCCCCTACGGTGTAAAACTAACCAATTGCGTACTCCCTCTCCCCTTTGGGGAGGAGGGGAAGGTTTTTATGCGACAGCGAGATTTTGTAAGGGAGTCAAGCTGGCGATTGCCAGTCGCCCCGCCGGGCTTCTTCCACCATCTCTCTGTCGATGTCCAGGGTACGCCGGGCGACCTTATCCCAGTCCAGCTCCGCCGCCCAGGCTCGTGCTCCTTCGCCCAAACGCCGGAGCAGAGCCGGGTCGCGCCAGAGGGTCAGGATCTTCTCTGCCAGGTCGGTGGGGTTCTTCGGATCGCAGAGCAGCCCGGTCTCGCCGTCGTGAACGGCATCGGAGATCCCCCCGGAGTGGGTGCCGATGGAGGGCGTTCCGCCTGCCCCCGCCTCGATGTAAACAATCCCAAAGCCCTCAAAGAAGCCCTTTGGTTCGTCCCGGCTGGGCATCACAAAGAGGTCGGCGAGCTGGTAGTGCGCCGTCATCTCGTCATCGGGAACCCGCCCCAGCAGGCGGACTCGCTCGCCCAGACCCAGCACTTCGATCAGCTTACGAACCTGCGGCAGGTATTCTCCGGTTCCGCCGAGGAGGAGGACGGTCTCCGGGAACTCCGCCAGTATGGCGGGGAGAGCCTCCACCGTGGTGTCGAAGCCCTTCCGGGGTACGACCCGTCCGAGAATCAGCAGCAGCTTCGCTTCTTCAGCAAGTTCGTAGCGGCGGCGCAGCTCGGTTAGCTTCTCCTTATCAACTGGCGTTGAGAAGCGGCGGAAGTCCACTCCCGGGTTGATTACCCGCGACCGCTCCCGGGGCGCGCCCTGCTGCTCAACCACAATCTCGCGACAGTAGTTGGCGTTGTTCACCGTTCGAGTCGCCGCGCGGAAGCACTCGTTGTAATACCCGCTCAGGCGGCGGTGGTTGACGAAGGAAACGTTCTCCGTCCCGTGGGAATAAATCAGGTAGGGCAGCCCGGTAATCGCCGAGAGCAGGTAGAGCAGCGGCCCTTCTGGATTGGCGATTCCAGTGTGGAGTGAGTCAGGCTTGCCAGCGGCGATTGCTTTGCAGGCGGCTTCGTAGAGCGAGAGAAAGGTGCAGACTCCGGGGAGGTAATGTCCGGCGAGGAAGCTGCTGACCATCTCTAAAACTTTACGGGAGGGCGGCTTGCCGGGGAGCAGAGCCGTTGCCGCTCCGGCTCGTTTTGCCAGAGCCACTACCTCGCTCAGGCGATCCCGGGGGCCGATGAAAACGCGCTCAATCGGCACAGCGGAAGCAGCGTCGTGGCTCCGCCAGCCGAAGCGATACTGGTCGAGTACCCGGATTGGCACGCCGGCTTTGTGAATCCCCTCGGCGGCGTTGGTCATCCAGGTCTCGATACCGCCGGTGGTGGGGTGGTAGCCGTGGGGCAGGAAGAGGATTCCGCCTGCGGTTAGTCCGGTTGGCTCGGTTCCCTTTGGCGGATTGGCAAGCAGGGCTTTCTTAAAAGCGCGCGCTGCCAGCAGAGGTAGCATCCGCCCAAGTTTAGGCAGTCGCCAGAGTTCGCCAGCCTTCGACAGTCGTCCGATTGCCTGGGCTTGGGGAATCAGCCAGACCTCCTCCGCCATCCACAGGGCGGCGCGGATAACCTTTCGTTCCACGGTGTTGCGGTTGTAGCAGACCAGGTAGATTCGCCGATAGTGGGGTTTACGAGTAGCACTCCGCAGGGCGTGGCAGAGGCTCTGCCCGGGTTGGCGAGGCAGGTCGCTCAGATGGATAAGCTCATCGGTGGGCGGCCACCCGGCAGCGCGGGGGTAGTCAACATTGATGGTGAGAGAGTTTGGCATGAGTTTGGACCTACACAAGGTTCCTGTAGGGGCCGACCTTTAGGTCGGCCCACAAACCTGCTGTGGACTGGAAACCGCGCTGCTATCTATATGTAAATACTTGGGTTTGGGCGGCGAGGAAGCCTTCCTCCGGTGAGGTGAGGATGAGGGCTTCAAAGGCTTCGGAGCTGTCCGGGGTGAAGTTCTTCGTCTCTCCGCTTGCGTAGCGGGCGATGCTGCCGCCCATTCCGCAGACCCAGCAGGTGGAGTCATCAATCGCTGACAGCCCGCGAGCTATGAAGCCCAGGGTCGCCTTCTGGGTCGCGACTCCGGCGGAGAGGTGCGCCAGGATGCCGTTGCGGTCAACGAGCCAGGCGGTGTTGTCGCTGGTTAGCTGACCGTCTTCCAGTCGCTCCAGAGTCGAGATTGTGGCTGGAGCGGGGGTCTCCGGCGGAGAGAAGAGGGCGTAGCAGCCTTCGCTGCTGGCAAGCTCCACCCCGACGACAAGGACGGCTCCACTTTGGTCAACACTGACTTCGCGCCAGAGGTAAGCGGCATCCTCATAATAAAGCGACCAGCCGCCGCCCTGATTGAGCCAGATCTGCCCCTCAGAGCCGACGGCGGCGGAGAGGTTTTCCGCAGAGTCAATCCCCGCCAGCCAGGCGGCGTTAGCTCCGAGGTCGTGGTTCGTCCAGTTGCCGGCGAGGTCGTACTCATAGATTCTGCCATGGTCAGCGGAGTCCACCCCGCAGACCCAGGCGTGGCTGCCCCAGAGGGCAACTCCGGTGAAGTCAATCTCCAGCCCTGAGTCGGCGTTGTCCCAGCCGTAGCCGTCGTTTACCCAGGCTTCGCCGTCGTCGCCGACGACGATCACCAGGTCGGCGGAGGCAGCGTCAAGATCGGTCAATCGAGCAGCCGGACCGCCGGGCAGAGTGGTTGCCGACCAGACAGGGTCCAGCTTCCTCAGTGGTTCGCAGGCGGTAATCACCAATAACGGGAGAATCACCAGCAGGGCGAGTTTTCCTCTTCGCATCCTGACTCCTCTTTGTTTGTAAAGATAGCTTTCAAAAGCATTGTAACGGCAACAGCTCGTTGTTGCAAGCGGAGAGACGAAAATAGCGGGAGAGAGTGTTGATTGAGGTTGATATTATTCAGCCCCATTGACCCATTTTGAGACACTAGTCGTTCGTGTTCAGCCGCGAGTCTGTGTCCAGCTTCAAGCTGGCAGCGCGGTGCGCTGCACCACAGAGCTGGGCTTCGCCCAGAACACCCTGGGATCGTCCGCTTCCGTTGGTCGCTACCCTCGTAGTAAAGATTAAGTAATGTAGCGACCAGTGGGAGCGATAAAACGCGGAAGTTATCATTATGAAATCCAAACCGCCAGCCGCGAGTTTGTGTCCAGCTTCAAGCTACCTGCGGGCAGTCCGGCTTGGTTAACACTGAACGCGGCAGAAACGACTATCGGTCAAGTTGTCGTTGCCGCGAGTCTGTGTCCAGCTTCAAGCTGGCAGCGCGGTGCGCTGCACCACAGAGCTGGGCTTCGCCCAGAACACCCTGGGATCGTCCGCTTCCGTTGGTCGCTACTCTCTAGTAAAGATTAAGTAATGTAGCGACCAGCGGGAGCGATAAAACGCGGAAGTTATCATTATGAAATCCAAACCGCCAGCCGCGAGTTTGTGTCCAGCTTCAAGCTGGCTTGTGATAATGGGGTGAGTGTGCTAGAATACGCCGTTCTGTATGCTGCCCTCGTTAAAGGAAGTCATCGCCGTGCTGGTGCTGGGTTTGGAAAGCTCCTGTGATGAGACTGCGGCGGCGGTGCTGGTCGATGGACGACGGGTTCTTGGCGAGGCTGTGGCGAGTCAGGCTGACTTCTTTGCCGAGTTCGGCGGGGTTGTGCCGGAGCTTGCCGGACGAAACCACGCCGCGAAAATCCTTCCCGTTGTTCGAGAGGCAATGAGCCGCGCCGGGGTGAACTACGCTGACCTCGACGGCATTGCCGTAACCAGCGGCCCCGGATTGACTGGCGCGCTGCTGGTCGGATTAAACTTCGGCAAGGCGTTGGCTCTGGGATTGAATATACCTTACGTCGGGGTCAATCACCTGGCGGCACACCTTCAGGTAACCCTGCTGGCAGAGAACGCCCCGGAGCCGCCCTTCGTCGGGCTGCTGGTCTCCGGTGGACACACCGCCCTCTACGAGGTTCGGGATGGACGGGATAACTTTCCCGAATTGCTGCGGTTCCGGCTGCTTGGCGAGACCGTTGACGATGCCGCCGGCGAGGCGTACGACAAGGTCGGGCGACTGCTGGGGGTTCCCTACCCGGCGGGAGCCGTACTCGACGGCTGGGCGGGGAGTTTCTCAGGCAAAATGGAATCCTTCCCCCGACCAATGCCCCGTGGGCTGAACTTCAGCTTCTCTGGTCTGAAGACCGCCGTGGTGCGGCGGGTCAAAGAATTAAAAGGCGCGGACGATACCCCGCTGGACGAGACAACCTGCCACGCTGTTGCCGCTGGTTTTCAGCAGGCGGCAATCGAGACACTTGCCAACAAGGCTCTGGCAGCCTGTAAAGCGACCGGGCTGCGGAAGATAGTCATCGGCGGTGGAGTTGCCGCCAACCGGGGGCTGCGCGAGCTGCTGACCAGGCAGTCCGCTGCTGCGGGAGTTACCGCCTTCTTCGCGCCAATGGAGTTCTGCACGGACAACGCGGTGATGATCGCCGCCCGGGGCTATCAACTCCTCCGGGCTGAAAAATCCGCCTCCTCTGATTTAGAGGCTTCGCCGAACATGGAACTGGGCGTTGAGGCGTAAACATTCATTTGCGTACGTTCGCCTGTAGGGGCGTATTGCAATACGCCCCTGCCAACAGCGTGTTCGCATCAGATACTCACGGCATTATCCGCACTACATACTATTCTCAGATTTTTAACAACAAACAAGTCGTACGCAACCAGACTAAAAAGTAGCAAGGAGAGTTCATGGCGGGTAAACGGCGGTTCTACGGACTCGTCAGCGGGCTGGTGCTGGTCATCGCCCTCATCTTCGCCCTTCCCACCACCGGCGTTTACGAGCTGTTACCCCCGGAGGTCGCCGAATGGCTGCCGACGGATCAGGTCCAGCTCGGACTCGACCTTGAGGGCGGCATGGTGCTGCGCCTCGAAGCCGATATGGGCAAGCTGCCTCCCAGCGAGCAGGAAGACGCTGTGGAGCGGGCGTTGGAAATTATTCGTAAGCGCGTGGATGCCTTCGGCGTTGCCGAGCCTACCGTAGAGAAGATCGGCACCAACGGTATCTCGGTGCAGCTTCCCGGTATTCGCGACGCGGAGCGCGCCAAGGCTCTGATTGGCGAGCGGGCGATTCTGGAGTTCATGCTGGTGGACAACGAAGGACGGCTCCCCGGCATCCTCACCCACGCCAATACCCTTCCGGCGTACAAGGCTCTGATTCCCCAGGCGTTGGCAATCGGACGGGGAGTTTACTTCCCCTCGGAAGCCGAAGGCGAGCTGAAGCAGCTCATCGAGGATCCGACGATTACCCGGCAGGTTCCCCGTGGCTACCAACTGGCACTGTCCGAGGTCAAAGAGCCAACGGCTAACGACGACATCGCCGTTGAGCTTGCCAAGGGCTGGGGGACGAACACGCGGTCTTATCTGCGGCTCTACCTCCTCGATGCCCGGCGACCAATCAAGGGCGATAACCTTACCGATGCCCGGCTGGATCGCGATGAGTACCAGCGTCCCGCCATCAGCTTCGAGTTCAATTACTCCGGTTCCGAGGCGTTCCGCGAGGTTACCGGAACCCACCAGGGACACCTCCTGGCAATCGTTCTCGATGACCGGGTGATCTCGGCTCCGGTGATTGAGAGCGAAATCTCCGGACGGGGAATTATCCGGGGTAACTTCACCGCCGAGCAGGCGAGCGATCTTTCGATTAAGCTCCGCGCCGGCGCGCTGCCGGTTCCGCTCAAGGTGGTTATGGAAGACACCATCGGTCCCAGCCTCGGCTCGGACTCGATCAAATACGGTGTTACGGCGGCGTTGATTGGCCTCGCCCTGGTGCTGATGTTTATGGTGTTCTGGTACAAAGGCTCCGGCATCATCGCTGATCTGGCTCTGCTCTTCAACATTGTGATTATCGTTGCCGCCCTGGCTATGCTCGGCGCGACGCTGACCTTACCCGGTATCGCCGGAATTATTCTGACGATGGGTATGGCGGTGGATGCCAACGTGCTGATCTTCGAGCGAATTCGCGAAGAGCGGCGCAAGGGCAAGAGCGTGCCGATGGCAGTGAAGTCCGGTTACGAGAAGGCGTTCATCACCATCCTCGATGCCAACGTCACCACGCTGATTACCGCTGCGGTGCTTTACCTGATGGGAACCGGCCCCATTCGCGGCTTTGCCGTTACCCTGGGAATTGGTATCCTCTCCTCGATGTTCACCGCGCTGATCTTCACCCGGGCGATTTTCAACGGTCGGATTCGCAAGCTGAAAGAAGACAAGCTGTCGATTTAAGATTTTTCAGTAGCTGTAACCTCTTATCGTAGTTACTCCCTCTCCCCTCTGGGGAGAGGGCTGGGGTGAGGGGCTTACCAGATATTCTAAAAACAAGCTGATAGCGCGGCGCGTTGCGCCACAGTAACGGGACTCGTCCGTTAAAACCTTTTGAAACCCTACCTGTCAAATGTATAGCTTTGAGCGAGTAGAGACGAGCGGAGGGTATTTTGCAGATTTTCACCAACACAAACTTCGACATCCTGGGCAAGCGGAAGATAGCCTTTATCATCTCCGCTGTGCTGATTCTCGGTGGCGTGGTCGGACTTTTCCTCTTCGGCGGCTTCAACCTGGGCATCGACTTCACTGGCGGTGTTCGGGTGCAGGTCAAGTTTGCCGAGGCGATTGACACCAGCGACCTCACCACTATCCGTGGTGAACTGGCGATGGATGTTTACTCCTTCGGTGCCGCTGGCGACGAGGTCGTCATCCGCAACAAGACCGAGGACTCCGCCAAACAGCTCGCCGGGGACATCTACGACTATCGGGAAAGCGTCGGACTGTTTAAGTCCTTCGCCGACCTGGAGAAGGTCGAGAACTTCCCCGTCGAACTTCTGCCCTTCTTCGAGGAGATGTTCATCCTCAATAAAGATGTGCTGGTGGTGCAGAGCGGCCTGGAGTCGCGCAAACTGGCACTGAACACCATCGAGCTTGACGCGCTGACCTCGGACATCGAGACGCTCATCGAGCGCGCCACCCGGGTGCGGCTGACCGACACTCTGGCAGAGCTGCGTCCCGCCGACAACTACGTCGAGGGACGGATTAACCTCAACGCGCAAAACTCCGTCGAGGAGTACACGAGGGAGCTGCTCTCCCTGCTGGGAGAAGAGGACGCTCCCAGGCTGGCATCGGCTCTTTCCGGAGCGCGTAACTTCTCCGGCGTAACGACGATGCGCCTTCTCGCCAACATGGCAGAGGTCAAAGAGCTGGCTGGCAAAGCCGGGGTCTCCGCAACGGGAGTTTCCGCTCTTGACAGCGGCTGCTACACCTCTGGCTTTGAGGTGCAGAGCGTCAACGTCATCGGTCCCAAGGTTGGCGAAGAACTGGGAACTAGCGCGATCTACGCGGTTATTATCTCTCTCGCAGGGCTGCTGATCTACATCTCCCTGCGCTTTGAGTTTGCCTTCGCCCTGGGAGCCTTGGTTGCCCTGGCGCACGACGTGATGGTTACTCTGGGCATCTTCGTTCTGCTGGGCAAGGAGATTAACCTCTCGATTATCGCTGCCCTGCTGACCCTGATCGGTTACTCGCTCAACGATACCATCGTGGTTTACGACCGTATCCGCGAAGACCGTAAGCTGTTGCGACGGCGAAGCCTCACCGAGATTATCAACCGCGCCGTCAACGAGACCCTCTCCCGGACGGTGCTGACATCGGGAACCACGCTGATTGTTACCCTGGCTCTGGTCTTCTTCGGCGGCAGCGTCATCCACGACTTCGCCCTGGCACTGAGCATCGGTGTCCTCGTCGGAACCTACTCCTCCATCTTCATCGCCAGCCCATTCCTCATCGGCTGGTACAAGATGCGCGGCAAAGAAGAACGAGGCGGTATCGTTACGCCACGGGGCTAAACTCAACTACTCGTATCAATAAAACGGGAGGCTTTATGCCTCCCGTTTTTGTATGGTACATGGGACACGACCTGTCCCAGCTAGATGCTATACTTCGTTTGTTCGGGATGGTGTTGCTACAATTAGCCCATCAACTTATCCAGCTAACAAAAGGAGAAACAATGATTCAGAAATCTCTACACTTCTCAGGACCATTTGGTTTTCAATTAGGTGAGATATCGCTCTTCCACTCACAGTACGCCAAGAGTGAGGGAATTTATCTCTGGGTAATCAAGGATAAAGTTAGAAATATGAACTACATCCATTACGTTGGAGAAACAGAGAGGGGTTTCGCCGAGAGACACCGTGAACATATTATGAGTATCTTGAACATGCACTACTACATTGCGGATGCTGAGTCAGCGGCACGAGGTGAGGTGAACATTCTCTGGCAGGGGATGTGGAGAGATAAAACCATTGATGCTGTGGGTAATACTCTGGTAGCATACCAAGCCTTCAGTTCAAAGGTGATTGATTACGTTTCGATTATCGACATCTATTTCGCTCCAACAACCTATGACATGTACACTCGTCGGCATATTGAGGGTTCCATCGGCGGGAATCTGCGTAACAATCATCCCGAACACAAGCGATTCTATCCCGATGATAACCACATTGGCACGAAGAAAGAAAAACTTGGGGTAACATTAACCATTACCTCAGATGAGCCGATACTTGGGCTGGATAGCGAGCTTGAGGTCTAGCAATGTAAGTAGGAGCGCAGCATGCTGCGCCCTTACAAAATCTCGCGAGGGGTTCTCCTTCCCCCCTATGGGGGGAAGGCTGGGAAGGGGGGCTATTCTTAGCGATTAACAAATCTACACAAGGACATTGCGCAGCTAAACCATCTGATATTTAATGATTTTCTGGAATCTTCATTCGCTGGCGTTAGCCCCCCTCCCTTAATCCCGTGGACAAGTTCCTCCCCTGAGGGGGAGGGGGAGATTAGATGCTCTGCCCCTCACCCTAGCCCTCTCCCCAGAGGGGAGAGGGGACAACACCTTGTGAATGTTCAAAATACGTTTGTAGGGGCGTACCGTCCACGGTCGCCCGACGGGTCGCAGACCCGTTTAGGTCATATCATATTACAAAAAAAGGCAGGCACAGGGGCCTGCCCCTACAACATCTCGTGAGGTGTTCTCCTTCCCCCCACTGGGGGGGG
>SWBW01009865.1_pt1 | contig 41482 bp, 36 predicted proteins | sample 4693041 | NCBI WGS metagenome assembly SWBW01 (sample SAMN10267271, study PRJNA491770) | bioreactor metagenome | isolation source: DHS bioreactor inoculated with marine methane seep sediment | place: Japan: Omine Ridge, Nankai Trough | collected 2006-05-06 | reverse complement strand
CCTGATGCTGAAAGGGATATTGACCCATGAAGACGCGCAAATGGGCGAGGCCGGCATGACCAGCGAGATGTATCGCCTCAACCGACGCACGAATTATTTGCGCAACGATAGCTTCGAAGTTCGCCGCTACGCGGGCCAGGCGCTCTATGAATTCGATATATCCGATACGATGCATTTCAGCACGAACATTTACGGCAATCACATGTTCCGCGAGTCGATACGTCAGGCTAACGATTCCTCGGAAATGAACAACTGCGCGACCCGGGGCGAGCCGATTTCAGCCGAGGTAGCCCCTACCTGCGGTAATGAACAGCGACCCAGAACCTACAGTGTGTTCGGCATCGAACCGAAACTGGTCTTTACGCATGACGCATTCGGCGTGCAAAGTGAAACCACGTTGGGGATTCGCGGACATTTCGAATGGGCCGACCGGGAGCGCTATGTGGGCAATGCCGGACCAAGGGACACAACGCAAGGCACCGGTTTAAATAATCACGGACGCAATCGTTACCAAAACAATTCCCTTAATACGCAGGCATTGTCATTTTTCGGGCAAAATCGCTTCTTCATCGGCGATTTCACCGTGACGCCGGGAATTCGTATCGAGCATTACGTGCAAGACAATATTAATCATATCGATAACAGATCTGAAGAAATCACGCGTACCGAAGCGTTGCCCGGCATCGGCGCAACCTATAACGGCATCGACAACGTCACCTTGTTTGCCGGCGTGCATCGCGGATTCGCTCCGGCGCGGATTGACGACGTCATGGACCCGGAGTCTGGCGTGCTCAGACAAGTAAATCCTGAAATGAGCTTGAACTATGAAGCGGGCGTTCGTACTTCACCGATCCCCGGCATCAACGCCGAATTGACTTATTTCAGAATCGATTTCGAGGATCAAATCGTCAATGAAATTCTGGTCGACGACGATATGTGGATCAATGCAGGCGAGAGTGTGCATCAAGGCGTGGAAACCGGTTTCCGTTTGGATTCCGACCAACTGTTCGGCACCGAGTACAACTATTATCTCACCACTTCTTATACGTATACCGATACTTATTTCGACAGCGATGTACCGAGCGCGGAAATTGTTGCAGGCAACCGTTTGCCTTACGCGCCCGAGCATTTGATCAACGCCAATATCGGTGTCGAGACGCCTTGGGGACTGGATATCCGCTTTGGCGTACAAAGCGTCAGCCAGCAGTTTAGCGACAAGGAAAACACGGTTGCCGAAACCGCGGATGGTCAGCATGGCATCATAGCCGGCTATACGACTTACAATGTCTCGGCCAATTACAAAGCCACCAAGGACATCAATATCTATATGAACGGCTACAATCTGAGCGATAAAAAATACGTCGCCAGCCGTATCGACGGCATTCATCCGGGCATGGGATTCCAAATGATGGGAGGAGTTAAGTGGAGTTTCTGATTTGCACGACGCGAGTATGATTTATGTAATATCAGTTTTTCCCAAATCTGTGTAACATGGCTACGGGCTAAGAAAGCCTGGCTAATAATTGTAATTCAGGTTTATTTTTCAGCGAGGTATATACAATGAATATCAAATACTATGCATTCTACCTGGGCGGATTAATGGCGATCATGAGTGCGACGGCAATAGCCGGAGAAAATGCGGCAATGGACGCCTGCCGAAAAGCCGCCAGCGAGCAGGCAAAAGGCGAAATCGTTGAAATCGAGTTGGAAAAGGAAGAAGGCGTCGAGATGTATGAGATCGACCTGCAGGCAGCCGACGGGAGCAAGTGGGAGTTTAAATGCGATAAAACTGGCAAAATAGTTGAGAAGGAACAGGAGTTTCCGAATGCCGATCATCCCGCTTTCGCTGCCGTGAAAAAAATCGATGAAGATGAAGCCCGTAAAACCGCCTTGGCAACTTATCCCGGCATTGTTGAAAAGGTTGAGTATGAGATTGAATCCGACGGCACCGCGGTTTACGAGATTGACATCAAAACAGGGGACGGGCGCGAAATGGAAGTCGAAATCGATGCGGCAACTGGCAAAATCATAAAATCCGAGGAAGACTGAACTCAACGGCCCGGCCGGGCAGGCAATAGCCATAACCCGGCTCAGGGGGGCGTCTATATCATATGGATGCATTGTAGGGGCGGACCTACGTGTCCGCCCTGCTGTTTCGGGTGCACAACAGGCTATCGGAGAACCGCTAGCCAAAGGCGAACCGCTGGGCAAGGGCGAACACACAGGTTCGCCCCTACGCGTCTGTTCATTTTACGGTATGGCATCAATCCGTGGGAATTGCCAGCCAGATAGGGTACGCATCGCGTACCATTTTTTAAAATATTCAGATGAATTAAATCCAAAAGGTACGCAGTGCGTACCCTACCAGATTATAAGCACGGTAGGCTGGATTGATAAACCCGGCAATTCGAAGCCGCCCATGCCCGGTTTCCGCTAAAGCTCCAACCCAGCCTATCCGCTATTTTCCGGTAATCGACTATATCGGAATATCGTCGACACTTTCGGCCGCGCCATCAATCGCATCATGCGCGGTGTTGCCAACGCCCGGTACTATCGAAACCACGGCCCCGCCCAATCGCATTGGAACCGAAACCACCTTGGTCAGGACACAGCCTTGCAACATGCTGGAAATAACCAGCAACAGTACGATGTTCTTGATACTCATTTTAATCTCCATCGATTATATCGGAGGCAGCCTGTTAAAGCTGCCCGCTCTTGTTTTCAAAAAATATCCGCTGCCGATACCCGGATTTGGTCCGGTTAGAATGATTTGCGCGTGATAAACGGATTATCGTCCAATACAAACCCGGCGGCATTTTTATGTCCGCCTCCGCCGAAGGCCTGGGCCAAATGGCCGACATCGTAATCGCCGATAGAGCGAAGCGAAAACTGCCATTTCTGCTTTCTGCCATCATACTGGTAGGTCAGGCCGAATGTCCCCGATTTCTCGGCCAATACGTGCCCAAGTTCGCTTGAGAAAGAGGATGGCGCATTGACGGCCAGGCCTTTTTTTCCCTTCAACGTGACCCGGTGTGCGGTTTTCGCCAGCCTGTTGACTATTTTATGATGGATATCGAGGTATATCCGGCCTATCTCCCGCAACTCATCCGGATCGATCGCGCTCATTTCCGGCAGCGTTATCGGCATTTTTTCATAAAGCGCGCTGGTTATTTCGCGTGTGCCGTCCAGCTTGAACCGCCAGAGATCGCGGTCTTCGATGTACAGCAGAATTTTAGGAGGCTGGCGCTCGGGAAAAAAATATTGCCAAGCCAATACGCAACCGCTTCGGTTCATATCGAAATGGAGAAACAGATTGTCCGGCATCGGCTCTGTCCCTATTTTGACGGCTGGAGACGGTGCCTGATCGGGCGTCGGTTCGGAAGGCGCCAGGCGTTGAAAAAAAGCCTCGCATTGCTCCATGGCGATAATATGGTGATCGATCAAAATGATTTGGCCGGCTTGCTTCGAGGCGGCGAGCAAGTGTTCCGGCGGATAGGAAAAGTCCAGGATGTAAATTGTCGCTCCCGGTTCGAACGCCGGAAACTCATCGCCATGACGGGCGGAGATATAGCGCGCTCGCTCGCCCAGCTTGCGAAAGGCGCTCCAGGCGGCGCCCAGCCCATCCAGGCAATCGGCGTGATAAATGACCAGCGTTTCGTGTTTTTCCATCATTATTATTTATACCGCGTAAAAAACTTATGAAGCCCGTTCAGCGGCCTCATTCTGCTGTTGCGCAACATCCCGCCCGCGCGGCTTACCATGCCGGCAATTCAATTTCGGCAACCGTGTGCCTGCTGCTCAAGGAAGTGCGTGAAATAACCTGAATTGGTTGACAACCGCCATGAGCGAGGAAATCGCTCCCGCATAAAGCTTGGCCCCGCCTGCAAATCGAAAAGTTATTTTTAACCCAATCCTGAAACCTGCTGATTATACCCTGATCAGGTTTACCATTTGCGCCCATATCATGCGCAGTTTCTCTTTGCCCCGGCCCTCGGGCAGACAGCGCAGATACCGGGCACGTTTGCTTTCAGGCCATTTGCCCGCCAATGCCGTCCAGATGGCGTCAATATTATAGTCGGCGCCCGTTTGCAGGCTGACCGGAATGCAATCGGCCGCGGGAATGTGCAGGGTTTCGGCGACTGTTTCCACAACCTCCCGAATGTTGCGCGCTTTTTCGCTTTGCGGCTCCTGTATGTCATAAGGAGGCTGCCATTCCCGCAACGGGCGCAATTGGTCGATATGGGTGACAATAACCAGAACCGGCGGCAGGCTTCGGTGCAGCCGCTGGTCAAACCAGTTGCGCAAATCGGTCAAAAACAAAGCATCAGCCTCGCGTCCCGCCTGTGTCGCCGAGCAGACCAGCAAGACCAGGTCAAAGCCGCCCAGGGCGCGCTCGGGCTCTTTCTCGAACCACTGGCTGTCCTCGCCATAGCCGGGGCTGTCGAAGATCAGCACTTCGCCGCTGTCATCCTGCGCCAGTTTATAGATCGTCAAGTCGTCGGTAAGCGGCAGGACATGCGTCGCGGCGCGCATTTCACCCAGCAGTGCATTGATCAGGCTGGATTTTCCCGCTTTCAATTGTCCGGCCACCAGGATGCGCAAAGGCTGCTTCAGTTCGGGCGCCGGTTCCGGTTGCCCGGGTTCGAATAACTTCGGCGGCGCCAGTTGGCCGCTATACAGGGCAATGGCGTAATAACCGATTTTCTTGACCAGCGTCCGCAGCAGCCACTGCTCCAGGAGTCCCTTGGGATATTGCTTGACCTTGCCCTGAAAAAACACCGAAAGTTCAGCCGGTATGGCGGTAGCAGGGCTGAACACCATTCTGCCTATGCGATAGATGAAATGCCCTCTTTCCAGCTTTTGTTTCCATTTCCAGAGCTTCAGGCCTTCATCGATGGTCAGCAAATGGCTGAACGGGATTCTTTCATCCAATAACTGGCGCATATCGCGACTGACCTGCTCGCTAATGAACAGAATATTGCGTAGCGGGATATCGAGTTCGGCCTGGCCCGCTTTTGGGCGAAAATGCCTGGCCACCTTGCGGATAACCTGCTGCGCCAGCTGCAGCAAACGCGTGCTGTCGGTCAGCGGGTAATCGGCCGGGTTGAGTTCTTCCGCCATCTTGTCCAGCTCACTCCAGATCGCTTCCGCCGCGGGCGACCAACGCTCATCCGCCTGCACGGCCGGCAACTGAAACGGCTCTATCTGCCGATGCTTCAGCCAGAGGTTTAGCAAGGTGGCGGCGCCGTAAAATGAAGCCAGCGTCAAGAACCCCTCGATCAGATACTGGTTCTGCCACAGCCAGAAACCGCCCAACCCCGCCAGGGCAAGCCACGGCAAGATCACCAGCAGAAGTACAATAGTCCATGGCCAGTTTGCAGGAAGACGCATCGTTAAACCTGTTTTTTTATCGAATCGCGCAACAATTCGCTGCCGCGCGCGAATTCTTCCTTAAACACGCCGCGCAGCATATCGGCCTGTAACGCTTTCCCTTGCTGGGTTCTGTTGAAATAAAAACACAGCGTTTTACCTAACGCATAGGTAACAGCCGCCGTGTAAACGCCGGAGACGCCAAGCGCGACCGTCTGCCCGTACGCCGGAATCAGCTTGAGCAGTTCGCGACCGCCCATGCCCGCCAATACGCCCATGCCGACAGCGCTGATGATTTCCCTGATGCTTTGCCGGGTCAGCGGCAGGCCATAGACATGGGCAATGCTGTGAAACAATTTACCCTGAATCGCAACCACAGTGCCCAGGCTCGCCGCCGGCACCGGGATCGCTGCTGCCAGTCCGGCTGAAATCGAATAGCCGATGACATGCGGGTGCGCAGCCTGCCAGTACACGTCATTGATATCGCCGATATGGTTTTCCAGCATGCCCCGAAGACCTAGCGGCAAAGCCTGCTCGATAGCATCCCACAAGGCATCCAATCCGTAATCCGCCGGCGCATATCCGTCCTCCGGCAAGGTAAAATCAAGCGGAACAAAGGTAGCATTCATGCCGGCAAAGTCTTCGCGTTGCTTTAACAATGAACAGCGCAAGTCGGCGGGCACCGATTCGGCGATGCGGCCGCCAGCATACGGATAAGGCTGGATGTGGCCCATGGTCCGGTTGGGATAACCTTCATGCAACGCGGTCTGGGCAATGATGATGGGCCATTTCGGATGGGCTTTACGGACCTGCTTTAGCGCGGAAATAACCGCTTCCTGCTGGTGATCCATGGCCTTGATCACGACGATCACGAGATGCGATTTCTGCTCGCACCATTTCATATCCTCGCTGGCATCATAGCCTTGCTCGGACAGGCCTCGGGTATCGAGAAAACGCAGAAATGCCGTTTCGGCGTCGGGAAAGTCGAACAGCATGGCCGTGCGTGTACACGGTTTGAAACCATTGCCGATCTCGGCGGCGGACGAACCGGTCAATGCCTTGATGATTGAGCTTTTGCCGCTCTGCGTCTTGCCCAATAACCAGAATACCGGCACCGGCAAGCGTTCCCTGATGGCTTTTATTTTGTCTTCCTGGGCTTGATCTATCTGCGGCTTGGTGATCTTGTCGATATAATCGGAAGCATTCGAAAGCGGGTTGTTGATTTTCCCTGACCAGGTTTTCCAGTTGCTGAATTTGGACATAAACCTCTAAATTAACTTAAGTTTGCATGGGAAGACTAATGTGAGCGCCCATCTTACGCACCCTTTTTATTATTCTTCCGGCAAACTCAATGGGAATCGTTCATAAACAGTCTAACTGATTACTCTCTGATCGATGATCAGACCTGCAGGTTCCATAGATCCATTAAAAGCATGTTACGGCTGGATCATAGCTCATACGGTTTAGCGCAGCGTAACCCGACCTGCATTTTTGCAGAATAAAACATCTTTACGCGAAGCTAGCACATAGTCATTTAATCATGACGGTTGAACTGTAGGTGCGAATTCATTCGCACTATTCGTACTATTCGCACGCTATGAATACTCTGCAAATTTTACTCGTCATAACAAGGCTGACTGATTAACAGCAGTCGGGTTACGCTACGCTAACCCGACCTACGATTTGTATTCATGCATCACGGTGTGTGGTGCCAATAATTAACTGAATTACGCAGCTGTAGGGTCGAATTCATTCGACCCGTGACATCCGCAATATATAGGCAGTGCGAATAAATTCGCACCTACAGCAACATCAGCTAATAAGCTGCAATAGAAATTTTCAGCTATGCCGGCTGTTCGGCTTTGATCTCCTTCAGCAGATTCTCCACGGCCTCTTTCTCAATAAAATTCCCTTGTTTCTCGCCTATCGCCAGCGCCTGCTCCAGTTCGGCGATAGCAGCGGCACTGTTATTTTTCTTATGATAAGCAAGGCCTAAATGATATTTAAAAACAGCAACTTCAGGCATTTTCGCAACCACATCCTTAAACACCTTCAAGGCTTCGTCGTTGCGCTCGCTGTTTAAAAGCGCCCATCCGTAGGTATCGTGAAAATAAGGCTGTTCGGATTTTTCAAAACGTGCGGCCAGTTTTACGGCGCGTTCAATATTCTCCTTGGTTTTATAATGATCGAGCAGCAATGAGACCAGATTATTTACCGCAACTTCAACATTCGGATTCTTGGAAATTAACGTCTCATAAGTTTCCAGGGCCTTATCATAGTCTTTATTCTGCTCATAAATATTAGCAAGCAGCACTCTCAGACTGACATTGTCCGGGTCGTTTTCCAGACCTTTTTTACATATTGCGATGGCTTTGTCGCGATCCTGATTGGCGGTGTGAATGCCCGCCATAACCTGATAAAACTCGGCCACTTTAGGCCATTTATCAATCGCTCCCGACAGCACGCCAAGCGCTTCGTCCCGGCGTTTATCGAGCACAAGCAACTGGCTTTTCAAGATCAGAGGGTAGGTATTGTCGGGATTGGCTTTGATGAACTTATCCAGATACGCAAACATTTCTTTACGCTGTTTGAGCGCCTCATGACTGCGCATCAATCCCATCAAGGCATCGGACAATCCCGGAGAAACAGCCAGGGCATCTTTGTACTTGGCAATTGCGTCTTCATACAGGCCCTGCCCTTCCGAGACCTTGCCGCCCAGATATTTTGAGAAGCCCTCGCCTTGGGGTTTTGTGGAAATCAAGTCGGCGACTTTCTGGGTGCCCAGCCAGTCCTTCTTTAACAGCCTGACTTGCGCCAGGGCTTGTAAAGCCCCTGCATGATCAGGCTGTACCGCCAATGCTTTCTGCAAAATCTCATCAGCTCTCATGATGTCCTTGCTTTTGATCATTTGAGCGACCACAGGCATAACCGCGGCAAAATTTGCGGGATTAATTTCCAGCGCCTTACGAAAGTTTTCATTGGCGAGCGCATGCGCATCTTGTTTCGCATAAGCGTTAGCCAATAAAACCAGCGCTTCATCGGATTTCGGATAATCGCGCAACACGCCGCGCAGATCGGAAACAGCCTGATCGTTCGAGCCGTTAAGCAACTTGATTCTGGCCCGCAGCAATAATGCCTCATAATCGCCCGCATTAACCGCAAGCACCTCGTCAACCATCTTCAGCGCCGCATCGTTGTCCTTATCATTAACGGCTATTTTTGCCAGCAAAACCTTGGCCGCCTGGCTTTCCTTGTCTTCCGGCCTGTTATCGATCAGCCAGTTAAGCGATTCTTTTGCTTCCGACCATTTATTCTGACTGATTAACAATTTCGCAAACGGCAAATAATATCCGGCATTATCGGGTTGTTGCGCGATATAACCCTGCAATAATGTTACCGCTTCATCGGGCGATTTTTTGTTTAAAAAATCCACCATAACCAGCTTTGGTTTCACATCGTCAGAATGTTCATCAATCACTCGTTGTAAAATCGATCTGGCATCGGCCTCGTTTCCCGTTTCATCATAGTACTTCGCCAATGCATACTGGAAATCCAGATTATCGGGATAGCTCTTGATCAGAGTCTGATAATCCGCCACCACCGCTTCCGGTTTATTGAGTCTCGTGTCAATCTGCAGTTTCAGCAGATTAAGCGCCAAGTCATCAGCCTTGTTTTTAAGCGCATCCTCGACGATGGCCAGTGCCTTGGCAAAATCCTCGCTTTCCATGTAGGTGACCGCTTTTAAGCTGATGGCATCGGTATTGCCCGGAGCCAGAGCCAGTGCCTTGTCAGCCGCTTCCAAAGCCGCCTTCCGGTCGCCTTGTCTTAATAAAACAGTGGCTTTCAATACAAAAGCATCGGCATTGTCGGGGGTTAATTTGAGCAGGGTTTCCGCTTCAGCCGCAGCCTTATCGGTTTGGCCGGACAACAATAATAACTGTCCGAGCTTTCTGTGGCCTTCGGCATGATCGGGCGACAATTTGACTACTTGCGACAAATTATCGAACATGCCTTTCCAATTCTGTTTTTTTTCATCCATTAATGCCAGATGAAAATAGGCATCCGAGAGTTTATTATTAATTTGCAATGCATTTTTAAACTCAACTTTGGCTTTATCGTAATTCCCCTTGCTATAAAACTCCTTGCCACTGTCCAAATAATGCTGCGCTTTTTCGGTAGCATCGCCACAAGCCTGAAAACTCAAGGCCACTCCTGTCAATAACAGAGTTCTAACTATTTGCATCACTTATCCTTTATTTTAAAAAAATTTACTCAGGAATATATTGCGGCAGAACCGGCAAAACTTCTTTGGCAAAAACCTGCAGGCGCTGATCGGCAAGATCGAGATTTTCACCGGGATTAACCATTGTAGTCAGGCGTACCAGCGCCCCGTCGGTTCTATTTAACAATAGCGCATCTTTAAACAAGTACCATTTCATTAGATACTCATTCGCCAATGACCGCCCTCTTTGTTGAAACCAGTAGTAAACCAGCTGTGTCATTTCACCTTTCTTGATCACAATCCGGTTCACCGCCAGATGGCCCAGATCTTTTCGTTCAATGCCGGCTATCTGCCAGCCGCCGCCCGGAATACAAACGCGCGGCGAATGTGGAGAAATGCCTTTTCTCTGGGAAGCGTAATAAGCCGCGTATAAATTCACCGGCGCGCCCTGATCCTGCTTGAAATCGGCCAGAATATAGTCCGACAGGCCCAGCTTGTTGATCACCGTGTCTTCCATGCTGGCATGCCGGCCTTGCCAGGACGACAGCTGCATCGGAAACAACGGGAAACTTTTGCGCTCGGGGAAGACCTCATCGCGTTTATCGATAGAAAACACCGTCACGGTAGCCACCGCCAGAACGGCAACGATGGCGGAAAAAGGATGTGATAGCGGTCTGATTTTTACTTCGGCCGCAGCGCTGGCAGGCTGATCGGCAGTCAAACCGAAGATTTCGGCAAAGGGCCGCCTGTCTTCGCCAATCCTGGCCAACACAAGCATTTCAACTATTAAAATCCCCAGACAAGCCATGAAAACGACCCAGCCTTCAAAATCATGCAGAAAGCCTTCCGCCATGGCATTACCCCAGTTATCAACCAGCACGCCAATCATGGCTATACGGAAACTGTTCATGAATAAGGTGATCGGAATCGTCGATAAAACGACCAGCGCACGTTTCCAGAATGTCGTGTCATACAGATAGGCGCAAATAAACCCCAGGCTCATCAGCGGGAAAAGATAACGCAAGCCGCTGCATGCTTCCACCACCTGCAATTTGTAACTGCCCAGGTCAATAATATTGCCTTCCAGATAAACAGGGATTTGGCACCAGCGAATAAAGTACACGCCCATTTTGGACGATAACAGCTGCAAATTGGCGGAAAGGCTGGCTTCAAGAAAATAGGGCAATGGAATAGTAAAAATCAGCAGCAGAATCGGTACGATAACCGGCTTGACCGCAGGCCATCCCATAATCGCCAAGGCAATACCTATCAATACCGCAATAAAGGCATAATGAATCAATATATAAAGAGCACTGATCTCGCCCACCAAAAATACAACCAGCGCCAAAAGAACAATGCCGAATCCCATCCAGGATGGTGAAAAGCCAGACCGTTGAATAAGGTTCTTCCGCTGCCAGATAAAGTACAGCGTGATAAACGGAAGAATATAGCCATGACTATATTCTTCCTGCTTGTCCCACCGGACAACCAATTCCTGCAGCCCGCCGGCAAACGCAAATAACAACAACAACAAACCAAAGCTGATTAACGCCAGATATCGATAATCGAATTTCCAGAGGACTGGATTCTTATTCATTATTATTCCCTTGCTAGAACAGCGCTAAAAGTTATGGAATTAGAAAATGGACCAGGTTCCATCTAAAAATTCTCTTATTTTGCTGATTGATATTCTGAAAGCTTAATTGACAGCCCTGCTCGTTCAAATGCTTATAAAGTAACAAGCAAAGTCCTAAAAATGCCCCATCAATTACCGGCACAGCCTGTAAATCAATCAGAATGTTTTTCTTTTTTGCCACACACTCTTTAAAAACCGACCTTAGCTCAGCAATTGTCTTATCTATACACGCGCCGATCAAATAAATTTTAATATTATGATCATCTTCTTCAGTATTAATCACGACCGGCCTGGTATCATTTAATTTTTTCTGATTAATCCTTATCCAAACGGCATAAGGAATTACATTAACCAATAACAATTTTACAAACCGTAAGCCATCAAAAAAATAGCGTTTCCACAATGAGGGCTCTTCCAGAATACGCCATAACCACTCCAGCCCGACACGCTGCATCCAGACCGGCGCACGCTTCACCGTTCCGGCAAAAAAATTAATTACCGCGCCCAAATGGCTGATTACCGGCGCCTTTAATTGATGCCTGTTTTTCTCAATCCAGGCCTGTCCTTTCCGGGCGCCTAAGGCAACAATCAAAAAATCAATCTCATGCCGATTGATTTCATCAATGATGTCATCGGTACTCATTGCTTCAATAGTGCCAAAGCCGGGACAAAAATGCCCCACGGCACGTATTCCTGCATTAGCCTGGTTGATGGCCTCATAAGCCCGCTCGCCGGCGCCCGGCTCGCCGCCAAAAAAATACACCCGTATGGGTGAGCCGTTTTTTTCCGCAAATAAGGCTTCCATCAAATTGGAACCCGCCACGCGTTCCGGCAAAGGGATTTTTAATAATCTGGCCATCCAGATCAGCGGCATACCATCGGCCACCGATAAGTCGCTGTTAATAACCGATTCCCGAAAAGCTTTATCTGTTTGCGCCGCAATCAGAAAATTAAGATTGGGAGTCGATATGAAAAACGGTCTTTCTTCCTTTATTGCCCGCTTAAGAGCTGAAATTGCAGATGACGTGTCCACCACATCGAAAGGTAAACCGCAAAGACACCAGGATTGACGATAGAAGGCTTCCATTGAATGATTTTTATAATTAGTTAATGGAAAATCAAAAGCTTAAGCTGAAACCACGTATTTTTCAAAGAGTCTGGAAAGCTGGCCGGCATTGTCCTTTAAATTGAATTCCTTTTTAACTTTCGAAATCGCATTAACGTTTAATTGTTTTGATAAGGTTTTATCCTCAATTAAAGTACGGATTGCATTTGCAAGCTGTATCTTATTCCCCGGTTCAACCAATAAACCCGTTTCACGGTCTATAACCAGTTCCGGGATACCCGATAAGTGGGTGGAGATGACAGAAACCCCAGTCAACATGGCTTCCATCAACACTACCGGGATGCCATCCATATCCCCGGCGGTGCCTTTCTTACAGGGCAAGACAAAAACATCCAGCTCACTAAGAAAATCGGGGATATCAGAGTGGGCGATCGCTCCGGTAAAAGAGACGCAGTCGTCAGACAGGCCTAACTCCCTGGTTAATTCCGTCAATTGGCCCTGCAAGGGGCCTGATCCGGCAATGACCAATTGAAATCTGACGCCCTGCTTTTTTAATTCACTGGCGGCAAGCAACAGATCATCGGCGCCTTTCTTTTCCACCAATCTGCCAATAAATCCGATTTTGGGGATGCCGGGCGAGTCCGCTTTTTTCCTGCCGAGAAACTGTTCGGCATCCACTCCGCAACGGACAACCACGATCTCATCAGTATCACACCCTTGCTGGCGAAGAAACTCCCGATTGAATTCAGAAATGGTTGCAAAAAACTTGGCTCTTTTGACTTTTTCAGCCAATAACCACGCCCTTTCGAACAGGTCATTGGCATGGGCCGTCACACTGAAAGAGATATCCGACAAGGAAGCCGCATACATGGCAATATCGGCAGGCACATGAGCAAAATGCACATGAATATGCTGAACGCTATGTTCTAAAAGCTGCCTGGCAAGCACAACCGAATAAAAAAAACGAAAAGCCAGCCCCCTTGCCGTTCGGGACAAAATACCCACTTTGAACATATCCGACACCAGCATCTTTAGCGTAATCAGATATCGAAGCGGATGCTTCAACAAAAACAGAACATTCTCTTTTAGTACGACGTGTTTCTTCTGTGCATACAAATTGAAAACGCTCGCTTTCAAATCAGCCAGTTTTTTATCGAGCATGAAAACACCGGGCTGATGGACTGAAAACGGTACGACAGAATACCCTTGCTGTTCCAATTGAAAAATTTCATTGTAAACAAAAGTGGCCGATAACGCCGGAATCTCAGGGGCAAGATAGGCTAGTTTAATTTTTTTCATAAATTTATTGAATTACATCCAACTTAAAACAAAATACCAGAACGTTAAGTAGCTTTATCCAAAGCCACTTATTCATATTCCGATATGCCTCTGTCTCAGATACCATAAAGCGTTATTTATCAGAAAAAAGCTATTAATCTTTAAAAAAACCTAAGCCGCCTGTTAAACCGACAGCAATTAAACTATATGCCGCAACTGCAGAATAGACTCCGCGCCGATTGTTAAACCAGGATGATCGATATTTTTTAATACTATAGTCTATGACAATGTATAGAATTGCTGCTACGAACAGATTGAGAACCAGAGCTAGTATCTTACTAACTGGGGCTTCACGGAGTCCAAATGGTTCTAATAATTTATGGGCCGAAAATACTCCTATCCAATGGTTAAGATAAAAAGGGTATGACATACCCCCCACAAATTGCCCCCAATATGTTTTTTCACCAAACCGTGCCAATAATAAGACTGTTATTACCGAAAAAAATGGGGCTACAAAAATATAAGGCGTCCAATCGAGAATAATACACATAATTGAAGCTATCAAAATAGCACTCAAAATGATCAATGCATATTTTTTTAAATGCCAATCACCAAAATAATATCTTAGCACTGCCGCAGTCACACCCAGTGCTATTGAGCCGTAAACCTGAGCACTTACTGCAAGCACACTTAAAAGCGACCATAAAACAAGAGACTTACCTATGCGGACGGGCATCAACACAATGACAAAAGGGGCCAACAAATAAAACTGCTCTTCCGCACAGATACTCCAAAAATGATTGCCAGTACCTTCTAAAGGTATTTGCTGGCGAAATTGAGCAAGTTGTGGAGGACCAAATAAATTGTAGACAAAGGTAAGTTTGTAAAAGACAAATTCCAGCCACTTTGAAGTGACCGGGTCGCGAAGCAGACTAGCGCCAAGAAGAAGTGCAATAGCAATAGCATAAGGCACCCAAATGCGAGTTACACGATTAAAGAAAAACCTGGGCAAGTCTTCTTTTTTTGAACTTAAAAGTATGCCCCCAATCAGCCACCCACTCAGCGCAAAAAAAACCTGAACGGCTAAATTGCCCGCATTTGACCATTGAATAACATCATCATGCTTAAGCGCTACAACAATAGCCAGAATGATACGTAGCCAATCGAAAAGAGGATAATAACTACCGATATCTCCATTTATAGTAATTTTTTTTTGTTTTGGTTCCACAGCACTTTTTATATCGTTAGTATATTGATTCGACTCGTATAAATAATCTTTTAATTAAGTCGCCTTTACAATCTGTATCGAATGAATCCTTACAAATTTCTGACTTGAATGACGCTCATGCCGGTTAGTTTTCTCTTCACTTGAAAAGATGGTTTTCTAAGATTTTTAAAACTATCCTTTCCAAATTTCTGCCTGTTTTGCATTGAACTCAGCTGTAGCCCTTGATTTGCCCTTTAACAAACAAGCCCATTGATATTGCCTTATAAATTTGACCAACTCTTCATCATCAAATTTTGGCACACCTTTTAACAAGCTGTTTAGATAACCCCAGAACATAGCCAGCCCGCCTATCACATAAGGCGGATGCGCCATGCGATATAAGGCAGAGGCCAGCATATAGATCATTCCGGTCCCCATGAAATACTGGCCAAACCCATGCCGCATTCGCCCTGTAAAAATATTTTGCTGGCTTGATCCCATAGGGCGCAAATGGGTAAATCTTAAATCGGGTTCATCCCAACTGACAGCTATCCAGCCAAGCTGCCGGCAACGATGTCCATCAATCCCATCCCACATGACTTGCCGGACAAAGCCGCCAATCTGCTCGAAGCATTGTCGCCGGTAAAACTTTGAAGCCCCGATTGCATTTTCATCGCCACACCCCTCACTAATCAAATTACCGGTGGCCTTATCTACAAAATAGGGTTTACCACTGCAGTTACCCAATCTGGGGTTTTCATTCATACGCTGAATTAAAATCTCAAAATAACGAGGCGGCATGATCAAATCCAAATCCAGTTTGCAAATAAAATCAAACTCGCTTAAATCGACTGTATCTAAGCCCGCATAAAAAGCTTCGATCACGCCCGGCCCCACGCTACGATGGCCGCGATTTGTGCGCGTTACAATTTTGATGAATGGATAACGGCTCGCATAATCAGCCAAAATAGCCGGCGTTTCATCTGTAGAGCCATCATCGACTATCACCCACAACTTCGGTTGGATCGATTGCGCAATCACACTGTCCAGTGTTTTTTTCATAAAGTCGGCTTCATTGCGACATGGTGATATTAATAGATAGTTAGAAACGTTATTACTCATATATACCCTAATCAGAATTTGTATCGCAAAAACTTTATTCAGCTATCTAATAGCCAATATCAATTTACCATTATATTGCGCTGAGATTTCTTTTGTATTTTTAAAGAAAGTGCTTTGCCAAATGAAATAAATTTTTTCTCGTAATAAAAGGTTGACAAATGAGCGAGAACAAAAAGAACAGCAAATAACAGCGGACGCTTTATGTATTTTTCCATTATTTCTCCTTCGCCAAGCCATGTATAGCGTAACCCTCCATGGATAACATAAAGCGCGTATGAAACTGAGGCTAGATAGAAAAGAATCTTACTATTCATTAATCGAGATATGATTAGATGAACATCTGAATAATGTTGAACCAACTAACATAGCAGCTAAATAAGGCCTAAAGTAATTCATAAATCCACTTTCAGGATGGCAAGATAATAAAAGAAGAGCAATTAATATCCATTGATTTATCCATCCTAAGAACTTCTTTGGATATTCTCCCAATTTATCGTTAAAAGAAAGCGCTAAAACTCCACCCGCAAGAATCTCATCAACCCTGTACCAAGTATTTATAGCTACATGCACACCATCGTGAGCCCGATATAATGTCACAATTAAACAAAGCACAGGAATAAGCAATAATCCGCGCCCTTTCAAAAGAAGCACAAGAAAAGCAATTCCTATATAAAATTGCATTTCAACGCATAAACTCCAGAGATGACTCGTCACTGAAGTTAATTGCATAGGTGGCCAATTGGCATAAAAGAAAAAATGCGCCAGATAATGGTTTATATCGGACTCAGCTAAAAATAATACGATAACAATATATAACCAGGCTAATGGAACAATACGAAATAGTCTTCTAATTAGAAAATCCAAAACATTTTGTTTTTTCAACAAAAAATTTGTTATCAGGAACCCGGACAAGGTAAAGAACAGGCTCATTCCCAATGGGCCGGCTGTTTGATTTAATTGCCAGGTTTTTGGTCCTAGAGGCAACAAGTGGGCAAATAGTACAATTAATATACTCAGACCTCGCCATCCATCCAAAACCTGATAGCGATCCGCTCCTGCTTGCGCTATTGCCACTTTTGCCATGTAGTTTTTCTCTTGGCTTGAAACTCAATTGATTACAATCGACCATCCACCTGATCAGATGGCAATAGGTATTTAATATCATAAATAACATGATTTTCCTTACCTAAAGCCCTTATTCCATGCGCTCCCATCTTTTTAAACTGATCATGTGAAACAGCAATAATAATGGCATCATAGGTTTCAGCTTCCGGCTTATCTATCACATCGATGCCGTACTCATGCTTAGCTTCTTCCTTACTCACCCAGGGATCATAAATATCGACATTGGCATGGTAAATATTCAATTCATTGATCATTTCCACAACTCGGGTATTTCTTAAATCAGGACAATTTTCCTTGAATGTCAGACCCAGCATTAATATTTTTGAATTAACAATACTAATGCCTTTCATTGCCATGAGTTTTACGACTTCACCGACGACAAACAGCCCCATATCATTATTAATGCGCCGGGCGGCAGAAATTAATTGCGGATGGTAGCCTAATGCCTCAGCCTTATGCGTTAAGTAATAAGGGTCGACGCCGATGCAATGCCCGCCGACCAAACCAGGGCGAAAAGGTAAAAAATTCCATTTGGTACCCGCAGCCTCTAAAACCTCTTGAGTATCAATACCGACACGATTGAATATAAGAGCCAGTTCGTTCACTAAGGCAATATTGATATCACGCTGGGTATTTTCAATGACCTTTGCCGCCTCGGCCACTTTAATACTGCTCGCCTTATGCGTTCCCGCGGTAATAATTGAATTATATAAATCATCAACAATGGTTGCGATTTCGGGCGTGGAGCCTGAAGTAATTTTAAGGATATTAGTCAGCCGGCGTTCTTTATCGCCGGGATTAATTCTTTCAGGACTGTAGCCGCAAAAGAAATGCTGATTAAAAGTCAACCCGGAAATCTTCTCAAGAATCGGCACGCATACTTCTTCCGTGGCTCCCGGATAAACCGTCGACTCATAAATGACAATATCGCCTTCCTTGAGATATCGGGCTATCAAATTTGTAGCGGATTTGACCGGCGAAAGATCCGGATTTTTGCTTCCATCAATAGGTGTGGGAACGGTTACAATATAAACATTGTATGAAGCTAATAAAGCGTCATCCCATGTGCATGTGAGCATAGTTGCTTGCGCCAACTCTTCCCTGGATGTTTCTAAGGTAGAATCTACCCCCGCTAATAATTCGTTCACACGGGCTTGATTAATATCAAATCCCAATGTGGGAATTTTTTTACCGAACTCAACAGCTAAAGGCAACCCTACATAGCCCAAGCCAATTATTGCAATTTTCAAATTTTTATTCATATCCTTTATCCATTATTTAAATTTTTTATTAATTATTTTGACTAGTCACCATAAATAGCTTTTCAAGTGGGAAAAATTTTAAAAAAACCATCATTGTACTGATCTGGATATTCTTGCTGCTTCACATTATCAGTATCCGAACATAAGATCCCAATTGAATACTATCAGATATTTCTTGGACTGAATTTTGATTATTTGCCATCGTGCAATTATTCTAATTTACAATTCTATTGGATAAACCGTTTACTCAAGCCAATCCTTTTTATTCAAAAATAAAGGTCGATAAATGAGCCGACTCTAAATATGATCACCAACCTTAAAAACAAAATCCTACTTATATTTTTCCTTAAATGCTTCGATAAAAACAGATAAGTGGTCTTCATTAAGATTATTAATACCGGCCGCGGCTTTTCGACCGCCGCCACTAGGAAAATTTGAACAGAGTTTGTCGGCACCTGTTTTATTATTCAACGGCGCTCTAACGCTGACTTGATAACCGCCTTGCACATTATGAGTCAGAACAGCATGTGCTATATCAGGATTCTGGTTGGCAAGTTCATTCCCCCAAACACCGCTCACTCTTCTCGCCCATTTCTCATCGGGCAGAATATAAAGCCCGACAGCATTCGATTGGTATTCGGCTTTAACGCTTCGGGCACGATTCATGTCATCCTCATATCCCGACAATAACTGATCATAAACAGGGCGACTGTCAGCAATAAAATCAAGCGGTGAAGAATAAAGCACAAGCTGTCGGTATAAGGAATCCGGTAAAAAATGCAAATCATCAAGACTTGCCCCATAACCATTGTAATTTAAGCAAATGCCCAACATTTCCAACTGCTTTAACTGCTTATCCAATAGATTAAGCCGACTGGCCGCCCGGATTGCGCTATCGCTCAAATTATCGCCAAAGGCGGCAACCACTGCCCAGGCGGTAAATTGCCCCTCCAGATACTGATCAACAAGCAGACTCGTACAAGTGTTCGCGTTCGTGTCAATCAAGCTTTTCAGCCGGCAATGCACAGGTATTTCTCCCGGATAATGATGATCAACGTAAAAAACATCCACATCCTGTTCGAGCAACTTGTTTAAACAGTCTCGATTCTTATCCATGGAGATATCCAGCGCCACCACCTGATCGCCCGCTTTGGCATCAACTCTTTGCAATAGCTGGATATCACGTTTAAGACCCGTGACTAAAGTGGATTCCAACGGTCTAGCGAGACGTAACTGAACAAGCGCGCAAATGCCATCCGCATCACCATTAAACACATCAAAATTCATTTGCTTTAGCCTTCATAGCAATCAAATAACATTCCTGTTTTTCAGCAAAACCAAAACCTGTTCTACACATTCATCCAGAGACATTGATCCAGTATCGATAGTTAACTCAGGATTTTCAGGCCTTTCGTAGGGAGATGAAATCCCTGTGAAATTAGCGATTTCGCCTTGACGGGCTTTTTTATACAACCCTTTCACATCCCTTTTTTCACAAACATCGAGGCTGCAGGCGCAATGAATTTCAATAAAATCGTCGGAAGTCAGCAGATTTCTGGCTAGATCCCTTTCCGCTCTGAAAGGTGAGATAAAAGCCGTCAATGTAATAACGCCCGCTTCAAGCATCAACTTGGCAAGTTCGGCGACCCTGCGGATATTTTCGCGACGGTCTTGATCGCTAAAGCCTAAATCGCCACACAAACCATGCCTGACATTATCGCCATCCAATACGAAAGTACGGCAATTAAGTTGGTGCAACTTGTCTTCGACCGCATGGGCCAATGTGGACTTGCCTGCCCCGGATAAGCCAGTAAACCAAAGTACAATGGAACGATGCTGGTTCAACTGTTCTCTTTTGGCGCGCGTGATCGTGGCATTATGCCATACTATATTTTTATCTAATTTTTCCATGGAGTTTTTATTATGTGGGTTAAACTTCCAAGTCAACAGGTTATCTGAACCAATAACCTCATAGTAAATATCAAAGAGCAAATCTGTTTTTTTATTTCCTGAATGAATTTTTTCATTAACATTCTTCAAGGTTTGAATATCGGGCTATGCTATCGCTAACTCGACCTATACCAACGGCAATCCTACACAACCTAAATCGATAATAATAGTTATATATTTATTATTAATCATTCAAAATACCCTAATACACTAATAATAAAACAGAAACAATATAATAATTTATAAAGATTAAATACTTTTCTATTCAACTAGGAAAAATGCAATATTAGCCTTAACCCAACATAACTTTTGGTAGATATTTACTAACATTTTTCGATACATTGATAAACAATAAAAAACAAGACCATAATACCACTATTACCACAGGAAAATACTTATTAACAATTCCTGCAAAAGTATTTAATAACATAAATTCTACGTTTTCATGAATCAGATTTAAAAGATAAGTTAATGCATCCCAAAAAAGCATAGACTACCTATTTATTATTCTTAACTATCCCATTTAAACATGAAAAACATGATCTCAAGTTTTTTCCATGCCTGAACTGATAAGTTTTTACGGCACCATGTGTAACATCAATTACTTCAGATATTTTATGTCAATAACATTTCTCTTTATAATGCATCGTTGACGTAGTTTCTCAAGGCCTAATATTCTGGCAAGTTTTTCGATAAAAAATAGACTGCAACCATAACGAGTTATGCCATGATTTAATTTAAACCATTTGTTTTGCATGCCCAGTAGTATTTTCTCCATTATGCCTACCTGGATTAACGGATGGCCGCTCAAAGCAAATCCTCTTGTTACCATTAATTGTGAGGCTTTAGCTTCAACATATTGAATTTCCCGTTGACTAAATTTTTTTTCCCACTGCCTAATCAACGAACTATCCGGCTTGCTATAAGTAGAATTATTCGAATAATCCAACATTGTCGATGTGTAAGGTATATCCAAAAAACGGCATATTTTCTTTAGAGTTTCTTCAGGAGTATTTATCAATTCTTCATAGTAAACAGTTAAAGCTTGTTCCGGTTTGATCTTTTCAGCGAGCCTATCCCACGATGCTTCTGTTTCAAGCCAATGATCAACACCGAAGTAAACATTACCGGCCCAGCCCATTCCCATACTTGATTTAGCCACATCACGCGGATCCCGTAATAGATGAATATATTTTGCATCTGGAAAAACAAATGGAATACGATGAAAATTACGATGGATATTTAGAGATAAAACTGCGTTTTGATTGGTTAACTCGGTTGCAAAAGAACGTATCAATTCACAGACAATCAAATCGGGATCGATGACGAGATTTGTAGATTGAAAAATACGATGAATTTTAAGCCACTCGTGATATTTTTTAGCCTCAGGAAATGAGCCTTCATCGCCTATGAGATCAAACATAAAATCAAACTCTCCCGGATTTTTAATATCGGGATGATGATCTAGCATTAAATGGAAAACAGTCGAGCCTGAGCGCAAAGCGCCGCAGATAAAAACAGGATCAGTATGTTTCATTATTAGTTTTTTATAATAATTAAGGGTTAATTTGCTTTTCTTTTTATCTATACACTGAAAACTGGAAATTATTAATATTCGATAATTCGCTATTACTCGGCGATTGATACGCTACGTCTACCATATTCTATATTAGCATTCAGTTCAGGATAATAATTTTCAGCTGAACCCTAACCAGCATCTCTTCATTTATACTCAATTAATTGACCTTTGCTACCAATCAACCGATTCCATAAAAACTGTAGCTGACCCAGAAATTCTGGGAATTTACCTAACACCAAAAAATACGCCTGCAACCAGTTATTCGGCGGTATGTACTGACTTCGCAAAGCCAAGCGCCCAACCTGTAACGGATAGGCTAATAGAACACCCCAGCCGATCATCCCTTTAAAAAAGGCTACACTGCTCGCTACAACCGGAATCAAACAGCCCCACAACCAGATGCTGCGCGATTCTTTAATCCGATGACATTCCTGTGATCCACCATGCAAAAAAGCCCCTTCCGCAAAGGCATAGCCACCTCTCTGTGTACGCCTCCACCATTGACTAAACCGCGTCATTGCCGCATCATGCAGTGTCATTTCCGCATCCAGACGATAAATCTTCCATCCGACTTGCCGTAACCTGATGCATAATTCCGGCTCTTCTCCGGCAATCAAGCTTCCGTTAAATCCGCTTACCGCTTTCAGTGCATCAACGCGCATCAAGGCATCGCCACCGCAGAACCTGGTTTCGCCTACCGGCGTATCCCATTCAAGATCACACAATTGATTATAAATTGAGGCATTCGGAAAACGTTCTCTACGACGCCCGCAGACAATCGCGAATTGAGGATTTGTGTTTAAAAAATCTAATCCCCGTTGAACCCAACCTTCAAGAAGTTCACAATCACCATCAATAAATTGAACATAATTCAGAGACGGATATAGGGTGTTTAAAAACTCAAATCCGGCGTTTCTTGCCCTAGCGGCCGTAAAAGGAACGGACAAATCCAGATCAACAACTTCAGCGCCTAACTGTCTGGCTAATTCAATACTGTTATCAGTCGAGCCAGAGTCCACATAAACGACAATACTGGTTTCGCGAGTAGCCGACTTAATACACCGTAATAGCCTTTCTCCTTCGTTCCTGCCAATAATGACGATACCCAGATTAGCCTTGTCCATTTAACACCTTTACGACCCGAGCCGGGCTACCTACTGCAACGGATTGAGGGGGGATATTATCAAGAACTACGGCATTCGCGCCTATGACACTATCATGACCTATCCTGATGCGGCCAAGCAGACAGACTCCGGCACCAATATCCACCCGGTCTTCAATGATCGGAAGTTCATAATTTTGATGTGTCCTAACGACGCCCATAGTCGTATTGTGGCGAATATGCACATCATTACCAATAGACTCGGCATGCAAGATCATTCCACTGTGATGCCAAATTCTAACTCTGCGTCCCAATTTAACGGTATAAGGCAACGTAATACCGCAGGTCCATTCCACGACTTTGTATAGAACTTTATACAAAATCGAAAAAGGCGCGCGTATTAACTTATATTTTATATCCATGCGCCAATTGCCAAACCGATGTACAACAATGGCCCATAGTCCTTGCTCAAAAAAATCTCTATCATGTGTCAGAAAGTCTTCTTTGATCAGAGCAAGGAATCCAATATCTTTGGGGTTTTCGTTGGTTGCGCCACGTTTTTTCATTAAGGCACTCATTTATTAAAAAAATTGAAGCTAACAAAATCCCTTAACAAAAATTCTGGCTCATTATCTTGTTTATTTTGTATTTTTTGGCGAACTCGGAATAACATAAAAGCCAATCCCCAAGCCAGATTAGCCAATATCAGATAATGCCAACCATGATTTTTTAAAAAGTACCGTTGTCTAGACTCAAACCAGTAACGAGGGCGTCTTTTTTTGCTGCCATCGGTCACGCCGGTTGAACTGCCAACGAAATGCACAACCCGGCTTGCCGGCACATACCAACAAGGCCAGCCCGACTTTTTCGCTTGCAGACAAAAATCCGTTTCTTCGAAATACAGAAAATATTTGTCATCAAATAGCCCAACGTCATCGAAAACCTGTTTCCGAATCAGCATACTGGCCCCGGCTACCCAATCAACACTAACGGGCACATCTGAAATCGGCAATGGAACCTGCCAGTTTTTAAGCAACCGGGTAATAATACCTAGCCTTAATCCATTATCCAATTCACTTAAAACGGAATGAAACCGAAATGCCGAGCATTGAGGCTTACCATCACTGTCTTCGAGTCTTGATCCTGCAATGCCTACCTGAGGATTTTGCTGCATGAATGTCAGCAAATGTTGTAATGCATTTTCACGTACGACGGTATCAGGATTCAATAACCAGATAAAATCAGCACTGAATCCCATTGTTTTCACAGATTCAATTGCCAGATTATTACCACCAGAAAAACCCGAATTGTTTTCCGAACAGATTAAATAGGCATTTTCATTATTTGAAATCCAGTTACTAATTAAATCGACCGAATTATCGCCGGAGCAATTATCGACGACAACGACTTTAACAGATTGATTCAAAATAGCTTTTAACGACTCAAGACAATTAACGACTAACTCGCCTGTCCGGTAATTTACGATAACTATAGCTACGTTATAATTAATTTTATTAACCATTAATAAGTCCTTGTGGCTTCCTTGCTAAAATTTCAAAAAATCGTTTATTACAATTGATTGTTTTGCTGCCTGTTAACCGCAAGGGTTAATCCTTGTTCAAACAATTCTGTAGCGTCATCCCAACTGTATCGAGTAGCCGTGGCATAGGCTTCATCTGATAATGCAAGCCACTCCTGCTCTGTTGAGCCTAATACTCGCATCACCGCATCAATCAAATTATTTACATCATCAATTTCGCACAGAAAACCGTTTTCTCCTTGTCTGATAATATCTTCCGGCCCGCCCACTTTGGTAGATACCACAGGACAACGGCATGCCATTGCTTCTAAAGGTGGTAAATGAAAACCTTCCGATCGACTACAACAGAGCCATACATCGCATTGTCCATATATTTCGCGCAGACGTGATTGCTGCGGTTGATATTCAAACTCAAAATACTCAGGTAATAAACTTTTTAAAGGTTTATGGCTTCCAAAACAAACCACTCGTAACTCAGGCAATTGCTTTTTTATTTGTTCAATCACTTTTAGTGCTGTATCGATGCCTTTAATCCCTACTTCCGAATATAAAAAACCTAAAGTAGGTCTTATTTGCTTGGTTCTTGATGGAGCAAAAAAAAGATCAGTATCGACACTATTAGGAACCAATGACACATTTGGGTCCTGGTAAGTATTTTGCATTGTTTGCACCAGCCATTTTGAAATTGTTATTTTGTGCAACGGCAGGCTATAAGTTCGTCTGGCTCTCTCAACAGGTAACCATGGGAATATCTCATGCCCTTGAATAAAATATACTTTCGCCCCTTTGCTGACAGGAAATTGAGCAACCCATTCAGCCGTCTCCCACCAGGTTGCGATAACCACATCCGCATCAGGAACATCCCCCCCCGTAACTGGCCGATTTGATTCCAAATAAGTGACTTTAACATCCAATAAGTCAAAATGATTCTGTAATTGTTCGGTAGTCTTTATCCAACCAGTACCTTTAATCAGCCCTTTTAATTGTTGTTTGAAGGTTAATAGTTTTTTCGGCGGAGCAATGACATTGACATAATGCCCTCGCTCAATCATTTTTTTTGTATAAATGGCACATACTCTGACGCCACCAGACATTGATGCATTTGCCATTATTATTGTTATATTCATTCTGGACCTTTATTAAAATATCAGTACTTTTTATATGTAGAACAATTTATGAACTTTTAGAATTTATGCCAATTTCCTAGCTTCTTTGATAATTTTTTTGAGGAATCAGGCAAATTGGACGGAGTCCGTTCTCTTAGTTGTATTAAAAATCGCCTCGGTACGACCAAGCAGTGCGCCAGACAATAACCATAACCAAGGCGCCAGCGAAGCATTGGGTAATTGATCGATCATAATAAACCCAACAAGAAGTGCGTGTGCCGATAGAAGAGTCATTTCCTGTTGCGTTTTAACCCACTTAAAAACCGATGCGGTACGAAACACCGGCAGTGCCAGAAGCCCGAATTCTGCGATAAAACCCAACCAACCGAATGTTCCCAAAGTGATAATCCATTTTCCATCCGTTACAGTCATATCCCGGCCGGTGTCTTCATTATAAACGCGATTACGCCCCCAACCGCCCCAGCCAAAAAACAAGCGTTGCCGAGCATGATTCAGTAACATATCTTCATTTTTAAAACGGAAACCCAATGATTCCGCGCGCTCGGCGCTCATGGATTCCGTCCAGTTCATCAAAGTCTGGTGAGGGAAAATATTCATAATACTCATATTTGGATAGAGCAATGCTATCAATACTAATATTCTGGCTACTCGTAGCTGAGTCTTAAACGAAGTCATTTTAATCAATAGAAATGCCGCATAACCATATAGGATGGAAGCAACGCTTTTGCACAACAACAGCACCAACAGTAAATAATAAGTAACATTTGCCGTTGAAAACTTACGTACTTTAATTTTTAACTGCCAAAATACCGTTGCAGCTATAACTGTAACAGCTGCAAAAAAAGCTACTAAAAGGCCATGCCCCATAAATACAACCGGCCTAAAGCCGCCAAACCGCTTTTCCTGACCAAAACTATGGGCACCATGCGGAAAATAGCCATACAGCCAACCATGTAATTGGGGGCTCATGCGCACTTCCAACAACATCAACAATGAATAAAACAATCCTGCCACAATAAGAGCTCTAAACAGAAGAGTATGATCCTCTTCGGTTCGAAACAACTGCCGCCCAAGAAAAAATGGCATAATAACAATCAACTGATTGATTACTGCGGAAAGCGCGTCATAATGCTCGATCGGAGGCAGGCGATGCCCGCCGATGAAAACCGCATCACCATTCAATTCCGCGGTAACAAAAGGCCCCAATATAAATAGCAGCAACAACCAGAACACCCAACCGCGCTGACCTATAAAAGAAATTCTCCTCCCGGCTATAAAGCGGCAGCCTAAAAACGCTACAAGTGCTGGAATTGATTCCTTGCCAAGAGGCGGTATCATTGGTAAATCCACTTGGGTCCCTACCGGTAAAAGCATATGCCCGCCGAGTATGGTCCATAAAGTCGCTTCCGTTACCGATTTAGATCGATATAGCCGCACTGCAACCAATGGCCATAAAGCTAAAACAGCATAAGCAAACCAATTAGGCATTTAATATGTCATCCCTTATATTTTTGCGATGAAAAGCAGTATTTCTTAAGTAAATTATTTGATAAAAAGCATGAGATAGCTTTTCCATACCATTAAATTTACCGGATTAATCAAACACGCCCGAAACCCGCTTTTAATCGCCTTTAGTTTTTCGCCTTGCTTGTGCAAGCGCCAGGCTGAACCAATTAGTGCCCCCTGCAATTGATCCTTGGCATTATTAGGATTACCTTGATCATCCGGCACCAAAGGTGGGTGCCCCAATTGCAAATCATCAATTCCTTTCAAGGCGCGTTGCTTCCTAAAAAGACGAGCCGTTTCTTCAAAAAAAATTCTTTTTTTTGAAGGTTGCGTATGCACAATCGATGCATCATTGAGCCGGTAAAAATAAACATTTTCCGGCACATAAAATATTTTGCAAATTTCCGCTAAGCGCAGTTGAAAATCAATATCAGAGGATGTTACAAAATACTCTCTAAATCCATCTAACTTGTTAATAAATTCACGTCTAATTGCAAAAGTGCATAATGATGTTCGGGTTTTGCCTGAAAGAAGTTCTTCCGTAATATCACAAGGTCTATTTCCTTCTGCTAAGTCAGTAACATTACGCCCTCTTTCGTCCATCATGGCAAAGCCTGCACATACAGCAGCATAATCCTGATGCTGATTGAGCCAATGTACCTGATCCGTTATTCGATTTTCAGGAATTACATCGTCCGCATCACAAAATAAAATAAATTCACCTTCGCAACTTTTTATTCCCTTATTTCTAGCAGCCGCAACTCCACGTCCATCACCATTTAGTAACTGTATCCTAGAGTCTTCAGTTAAAAAATCTTCAACAATTTTGCGCGATTTATCTGCTGAATGATCATCGATTACTACTAACTCTAAATCACGGAAAGATTGATTAAGGACAGATTCAATTGCTTGACGAACATAAGCTTCTGCATTGCGCATGGGCATAATGACAGAAACAGTTGGAGGATTTTTTTTCATATAAATTTAATAGCTAATGGTTCTAACAAAATAGAAACAAGTTTTAATCTTACAAACTGGGCAGTAATGAATTAATGGCCTTGGTTCCTTAGGATCTGGCCGTAAATAATATCCCTGTTTAAACATCGTTTGCGGGCGATGCGCTTCACTACGATCAGCACATCCTATGCAGGATTCTGATTTCAGGAAGTCATTTTTAGCCTAATCCTTAGTAAAGTCATACGTTTTTGAAGTAAGTCGAGAGGTTTCATACTCGATAAAACAATCGGTTTATTAGTTAACTAAAACCAATAGGTATCTACCAACCCCATATGACAAAAATAATATAGGCCACATTTTAAACTCATCTCTCCAACTAAGCAGTTTGTACTTACTCATCTTGTACAAGATCAATGGAATCTCCACTACTGAATTGGAAGCAATAGCAACAACAGCCCCGTAAAGACCAAAAAAATTATATGCAATCGGTACTGCGCTAAATAAAAAAACAGTTGATGTTGCCGTCAGAATCATAATAATTTTTGAGTCACCTAGTGCCATAAAACAAACGCCGGCCATTGTTGTACCCAAAAATACCATTGGCAGTGAAAGTATTTCCAACATCCAGCCTGCATCCTGGTATCGTTCATCATAAAGCAGATCAATTACAACATGGCCTGTACTTACCAAGCCCCCAACAACAATCATAACTACTATATCCAGACGGGAACGCATTCGATAATAGACATTTTTTAAATCTTCCGGCCTGGTTCTAGCAATCTCGCTCAGAGCTGGGTAAAAAACCGATGACCTCACTTTTTTCACGACCTCTTTAAAAGCCGTTGCAAGAAAAAAAGCAATTCCATATACACCTAATTCCTTTGGCGAAATCAAACCTCCTAAAATAAGCCTATCACCCTGAGCAATTAAAAAAGTAAAAATCGACGATCCGAAAATCCATTTGCCAAAATGAAAAATTTCTCTGACTGCCAGACTATCCCAGCAAAGTTGACAGCGCTCTCCTATTTCTGAAGTATGAGATAAAATCATTTTCATACTACTGGAAATAATATTGCCAAATACCAATGCCCATATATCATGAGTTTTCAATGCCCAAATAACCATAATGATTAGGCCGGCAACCTGACTGAAAAGCTCTATTGTCACCAGTTTCCCCATCATTAGTTTTCTGTTTAATAGTGACAATTGGATTGAATTAAACCCTGCAATTGATGCTGTTATCGACATAACAGCCAATATAAAGGGTAATTCAGCATTACCATAAGCGGTATCAGGCGACAGATAGCCAAATTGATTAAGATAATACAGGGCTGCACTTATAACTAAAGTGATGAAAGTAAGCAGAAAGCCTCTAATTATCTGAATTGTCCAGGCTGTGTTCAGATAATCACGCTCTTCTCCTCGCTTGCTCTGAATAATATTCTGAAGCAAGCCGATATCGGAAAACATCGTTAAGCCGGCCAAGATTACATTCACAATTGCCATTATCCCGAACATTTCTGGCACTAGCAGTCGGGTCAAAATCAGATTGCCGCCAAAGCGCATACACTGCGACATTAAGTGTCCGATTAGTACCCAACTTCCTGCTTTAAATGTTCGTTTTCTTAAACTGATAGCCGCCTGTGAACTCATTTTGTAATTTCTTTATTGGGAGGACTTATTTCATTTATCGCTGCTGAATATTTTTCATATAGCGTTTTGCATTCAGTCTCAAGATCAATATAAACCTTGTATTAATGCAATTATTACCAATCGCTGAATGTTACCGTGCCAATTAACTGATGTAAAAATAACTGCCGGTTAATACAAAAAGCTATACAGGTCCTAAAAGGATGTATGAAAACGACGGTTTTTTGTGAGAAACCGATTGAATCCTGAATTGATTTTAAAACCTACCACCTAAATCCTTAAACAATTATTAATGCAAAGCAACTGCATATCAAAGCTAATCCGATGCCATTAAGCTAAATCGTCACACGGGCAATCCATGCCGGTACAACGATATGTTTCTTGATTAAGCGTTTATTGGCTGAATAGCCAGACAGATAGCTCATACTATTTATTAAGCCATCCTTAGCTCGATAATAATTTATTTATATTACCTTGATATGTAAATTTCATTTATTCCTATATTGATATCTCCTGTATCGGGTACAACTATACCCTGTTTACCTCTGTTACTGGTATCCAGCAGATCAATATAATTGCCTATAATTTCTATACGATCGGATTTAACGGTGTCCTCTGTTCTAACGGGCACTCTGATTGCCGCAAATCCGAAATCCTGGGAGTGCGTTACGGTATTATTTAAAACACGTAAATCCGTGCAGGATGCGCAACCAATACCCACATTACCGACATTAGTCACCTTATTGCCTGTAATCAGCACATTGCTGAAAGATTCTTCTTTAGCATAACCAGGATCAACACTGATACCCCAGCATGTTGGATGGGCAGCGCCAATATCCTCATATATCGTATTGTTTTTAATGATCAAATCTTGTATAACTCCATGAACTACCAGGGAAACCCCATAGCATTTGCCATCCACTATAGTCGATTTATATAGCGTATTATTGGAAACTGTAATTCCATAATTATCATTACCGCCAATGTAGATATTATGATTGAGTACCTTTCTGTCAAATCCATTATTAATGAACTTATTATTATCAATGGCACAATTATTGCACCCGCCTAGCCAACCTTGGCCTTTATTATTCGTAATAACTGAATTTTTTAAAATTATATTTTCATTGACTTGATTTGCTCCTGGATTGGGTGCATTGGCGCCAGCTGAATGCACACCAATATTAAACCCATCAATAATGACGCCTTCAATTGTTACAAAATCCACGTCGTTGAACAGAAAAATACCATTGCCATTGCCATTGCCATTGCCCTTGAGCGACAAGTTTCTGATAACATAACCTTCGTCATGATCGGCTGGGCCTCCATCCTGAAAATTCAAAACCCCATGATCGACGTTATTTGTAATAACAGGACGCTTAGCATCTGTAGGCGCTATATTTGGAGGTATATAATCGGCTATAGTACAAGGTGCATCCTGAGTACAATTTTGGTTAAATAATCTGGGAAAAGAAGAAGTAAATGTTCCGCCCCTACAAAATAAAATGGATTCACCAGCGTTTAATTTACCAAATTTTGACATGGCATAATTAAATGTCGCCCAAGGTTCATAGGGTGACGAACCGGAATTGCCATCACTTCCATTGTTACAAACATAATAATCCTGCGCATAGGATGAGCTTGAAAACAGGCAAAGCAATAAAAGAATTCTCTTAGTATTAAATATATTTTTTTTCATCATCACATCCTAAGGCAGCTCAATCAATTTTTTTAATTTAAATAATTTGAAAATACAAGGCGATTATTTTCTATTAACGCATATTAAGACCCTAATAGAAAGTTAGCAGGTAAAAACAATTCCGTTAGAGATTTTTCCAACCGCAATAATCGGGGCCAAGTTTTCTCGCACAATATAGCTTATTATAGTCAAACTTATTAGCAACCACATTATTGCCCATCAAAAATGAGTCTATTGATAATCAGCGTAATGAGTTTAAAACTCCCGTCCTTCCAGAAGTTATCTTATCGTGAAAAAACATAGGCAATAACTATTATTTTCCAGAAATTTTGGCCGGTCTACTTTAATTTGCCCTTAAGAAGGGACGTTAGACATGAGCGGTTTTTATTCCGTTTGTCGGTCATGCACTATTCAAATTTAACGGGCTTTGCCGCACCGGTGCCGCATGAGTCTCGGCATAGTTGCTCGCGGTAAATCCCTTTCTTCGGCAAGCCAGGGTGAACCTTGTCGAACCTGAATTGCTAAGGATTCGGTTATGTCGATATCCCTTCAAGTTAAGAGCGTTCCTGTGGGAACGATGTCTTTATGCCTTTTGGATATTACATCGCAATTTAAAATCGCCCGGTTAGTCGCGATGAGGGCATCGCTCCCACTTCTATATTCGCCTTCCTCATGTGCTGAATGTAGTGAAGCGCGTAAATTGCGATCGATGCTCCTTCTGTCACCGGTATATCCCTATTAACCAGGAAAATTGTTACGGCCGAATCCTGAGGAACGCGCATAAAATAACTTCCTCAAGTGCGTGGACGAATTTCAGATGTAGGTGCGGATTTATCCGCACAGTGCAAATGAATTCGCACCTACAATTCCCTGATTTATTCCATGCCTGTTCACTCATCCTTCGACAGGCTCAGGGCGAACGGTAAAGCATAGGCTCACACAGTGCGAATGAATTCGCACCTACAATCTCGATTAATAATATCCTTGATGATCGGGCAGGGTTTCCGATTTGTTTAGTACGGTGCCCAACAATTGAGTGCCCGACAGCATCTGCAAAGCCCTAGTTACTTCTTCCGGTTTATTGCCGCCCTCTTCAACCACCAGCAAGGCTGCATCGAAATAGTCCATACTGGCCAGAACATCATCCGTGGACAGAATGGGCGGCAAATCAAATATTATGATTCTTGATTCATAACGGCTTTTTATATCTTCAATCAAACTCTTCATTCTGGGGCTGGACAGCATTTCCGAAGCGTCTATCGTCTGGCTTCTACCAGGCAATAACACTAAACGCTGAAATCCGGGATTTATCAGGATATCAGATAAGGCTATATCGTTTTTTACGGTCTCAGTGCCCGTTAGCCAATAGCCTCCGGGATTTATCAGAATATCGGACAAGGGAATATCGGACATAAGGTAATCCTTCAACCCCAGTTCGACCTCCAGATCGAAATACCAGTGTAATTTCGGATACCTTAAATCCAGATCAACAAGCAGTACTGTCTGATTGACCTCCATGGACATGGCGATAGCCAGATTGGCGGCAATCATCGATTTCCCCGCGCCTTGTGTCGGAGCGGTGATGGCAAAACTGTTCCAATTGTTTTCCCGTAGCTGCTTGAGGACTTTGGTGCGTAACATCCGGAATACTTCGGCTCTCGGATCATGCTTCAGCATCGCGACCACTCTGCGCTCTTTCATCACATCCTGATTGACCGCCTGCACTTTGGTCTGCGCATAGACTATCGGTTGGTCCTCGGGATGCTTGTTTTTTTTTGGACCGGCAGACTCAGGTTGTTCCAATTTATTGTTTTTATTTAAGGTTTGCTCTATCTGTTCCAATTTCATTGCCCCATGTTCACTGTTGTCCATCTATTCCCGATTGTATACCTATTGCTGAGAGTATAGATATATTTACATGTGTACGGCCTTTTCTGTCGCGATATAAATAATAAAATCTGCATAAGAACTTTAAACCAATAATATTGCTTTTCCCTTAATAGTTCTTCTGAATAAGGTTATTTCATGAAAAGCTCTAATTTCGTTTATTAACGGATGTTATGCGCGCCACGTTTTTTGTTCCGTTTATTGCGGTAGCGATTGGTTGTTAAATCGATCTTTAATTAACTCATGATGTTGCTTTATCGTATTAATTTAGGCTCTTGCGGGTCGAATACCCTAAAGAGCACAAGTAAAATTTGCAGAGCATTCATAATAGTGCGAATAAATTCGCACCTACAATTTACTGGTCCTGGTCAGTGCGTAGGCTGGCTTGATAAACCCAGCATTTCGAATGCCCCCTTATGCTGGGTTTCCGCAAAGCTTCAACCCAGCCTACGCGCTTAGAAATAACCTTGTTCTTACGCGTAAAATTTGTAGAGTACTCATAGTGCGAATACCCTGAAGGGCACAAGTGAATTCGCACCTACAATTTACCCATCATAAATAAATTGACTGAGTACTTGTGTTTTATATAAGCCCCAACCGGTTCCAGGCTTTGAACCATAAAATATCAAGCGGCATGTAAAGCATATGCACGGATACTATCATTCCCAAAAACAATATTCCCGCTATAATGCTGAAGCTGATAATATTTTTTCTGGTCCGATCCCGGTCTTCCTGATTTTCAATATATGGCACTACAACCAGAGGCTCCATCCCGGTAATATGCGCCAGTGAACGATGCCCTCTGATGCTGCCGTCCATCATTTCTCTCAAATAACCGGCTCCCAAACCGGCACCCATGGAAACCATGAAACCCATGAACAGTATTTTAAACCGGTTAGGTTTGATTGGTTTGCTAGGCAGACGCGGTGGTTCCAGCAAACTGAATTTCTCAGCCTTTTGCTCTTCCTCCAATGTCTGTGCCAGTTTGGCTTCTAGTTGCTTGGCCTTGAGTTCATTGTATTTAGCTTTGTTATTATCCAAATCCCTCATCAATTCATAGTAACCACGCTCAACTTGATGCGTTTGAGACACGCTCATTTCCAACGATTTTAATTTTTGCTGCAATTCGGCCTGGTGCCTTCTAATGCTGGCCAGCTCAATATCAGCCACATCCATTTCACTTTTAATTTGCAACATTGCTGGATTATTAGTAATTTGATTCGCCAGCTTTTTGGCTGAGGACGTTTTTTTCGAATCCGTCAGTTCGGCTACTTTGCGCTGAGCAGCCTTAACATCGGGATGATTATCGGAATAGTGCTGCTGTAATTTTGCCAGTTCCTGTTTCGCTTCCTGCAATGCGGGACTTTCCCCAGACTGCTCAATGTTTTGTTCCGCTTCAAGTATTTCAACTTGCCGTTTAATTCGTATAACGTCGGGGTGTGCTGGTGAGTATTTGCTCAATAAACGTGCCTGTTCTTGTTTTAGTTCTGCGAGCGATGTCGGCGCATGCCCATCGGAAGCCGATGAAACAAGCAGCCCTTGACTGGCAATGGCCATTTGCGACCGTAAACTGATTTTCCGCTCATCAAGCATTTTTTCCCGCAAGGTCAATTGCTGAATTTCACTTTCGATACGGCTGATCATTGATAAATTGACAGACAATAATTCCGGCAGGCTGTCCCTGTATTTTTCTTTATATTCAGCCAATTCATTTTCAATTTTCTGAATGTCGAGCTTGAATTTCTGCGCCTCTTCTTCCAGAAACAGGGTTGTTTCCTCTGCTCGTTCCGTCCGGTTACGGACATTTTCATTTAAAAACAGGGTTACCAGCTCATTGGTGACTTTTTGTGCCTGCTGTGGATCTTTATCATCAAATGACAATTTGAATGCAATGGTTGCTTTGGTGTGCTTCCCATGGCTGATCACATCGGCATTGACAAGCTCAAGGTGGGCACTCATCCGGAACTGTTCAGCCAGCTCCGCTGCCGTCAGTTTTCCCCTTTCCTTAGGGTACAGGCCAAATTTGTTAATGATTTTCGTTAAATTGTCGGTCGTCATAACCCGTTGCTGAATCAGACTGATACGCTCGTCCGCATAACTGGTGACGGTTGACTTGACCAGATCGGTTGGAATTTGCTGCTGCTCAATCAAAATGGTGGCTTGCGATTGATAAACCGGCGGTAAAATCAATGCCACCACAACACTGGTCATTAACAATAAAAGCGCAGGAATGACAATGATGTATTTACGCCTGCGCGCCATTTGCAGGTAATCTTTCAGGGTTTTAACATTTTCTTCCATTGCAGTCTCTATCTTGAAATACTTAAACCGGGCCAATTGTAATTAATAGATAACATAAATATATTTGATTCTCCGTCTCCTGTGCCACCCCTTGAGCCAGCTATTGCAGCGGTATCACCTCTATCCTGCTTTCTGTAGGCATAGGATGCCGACATCAACCAATCCTGCGTTAATTTCCAGTCCACATGAGGTGAAATCCGCGTATTAGTGCGGCTTATTCCTAAGCTGTCATCATCGCCGCTGGCTGAATCCGTTTCCTGATAGCTGGCCGCCACCCCGCTCGAAAGCCGTTCGGTTATCTGATACGACAAGTCCAGACTGACCCGTGTCTGTTCAGTTAACTGCCCCTGACCGGAAGGCACTAGCGACCGGCTTACGCCGAAATTTGATGACAGCCTTTCACCTTTATAGTTAATACCGACGTCCGCTAAAAACCCTTCTGTGGTATTTTGCTCGGTTGCTGTCAACAGACCGGGGATTATCACTGTCTCTGTGCTTGTGTCAGTGATTCGCCCGCCAATGGTGCCGCTGAATTGCCATTTTTCAGAAAATTGATAGGACGATGAGAGATTTATCCCGTAACTGTCGCTGTTCGAGTTTACCTGCCCTGTCGATTCATAATTTGTATAAAATACTGAAATGGACTGCATAAACAATTCACTCCACTGCCGCTGCCAACCTATATTGACCGACTTATTTTCGTTATCATTAAAATTATTAAAGTCGGCTCCATTATTAGAACCGCCGTTGGAATAGGTTGATTTTGAATAGGAGGCCGAACTGATCAGACTATCCAACTCCGTAAATCTATAAGAATAGCTTGGCGTGACTGACAGGTTTTTACGATCCGCATTGGATGAAAAATTACCTGTGTCCTGTTCCGCGAAATTCTGGCTGGGTGCAATAGAGTAATTTGCACTTAATCCCAGATTACTACGCTCGGTCCTATAAGCGGTGCTCAATCCGTAATGCTGCGGGTTGTTATTGAACTGTTCTATCTCAGTATAATGCTGGAGGCCATAACTGGCCATGCCCACTATATCCCACACTTCGGTTTTACGCGTAAAATTAATGGTAGGCGTTAAGTCGTAAATAACCGAGCCTTGCGGATTTTGAGACATTCTGACATTGTCGTTATAGGATAACACCTGATTTATAGTGGCATTTACCCCCCATTCAGCGGCATCGATACCTGAACAAAAAGCGAATGCACCAATAATGAATGCTATCCTCGCGCGGCTTGCATAAGACTCTTGCTTACTGAAGATTGTTTTCATGTGCTCAATCTACGCTTATTGCTTAGTTTATAAAGCGCAATCAAGGCACTACAATGACATCTCCACTCTGCAGCAAGTGGTTATTTTCCAGTTTATCGCCGTCTTCCGCATCGCTGTACTCAAACTCGATGGATTCGGATTTGTCGCCGTTACGACGCAGAATGACAATATCATTGGCTTTTGCGAATGCTGTCAAACCGCCGGCAAGACTCAACATCTGCATAACATCCATCGGTTGATACATAACGAACTGACCGGGTTTTTTCACTTGGCCGATCACATAAATAGCATTGCCTTCAACCGATTTGACCGAAATATTAACCACCGGATCGGCAATATACTCTGCGAGTCTTTCTTTCAGAATAGCCTCTATCTGATCTATCGATTTACCGGCAACCTGGAAATTTCCAGCTAGAGGGAAACTGATGCTGCCATCGGGTAATACACGCAACTCCTGTTGCAGAGCTTCCTCATTCCAAACCGAAATATCGAGAATATCACCAGGGTTAACCGTATATTGATAAGAGTCAGCGCGGGCAGTTTGAATAAAAAAAATCGTTGACAGCAAAACAATTCTGATAAGAAACGACATAATTTTTTATTTCTGTTTTATAAAAATTAAAAAAGGGGCAGAACGCCCCTTTAGTATAACGGAAAAATTAATTTCCTTATGCAACAGATTGTGCTGAATTGCCTTTACGACGTGAAAAGCCGACCAATCCCATCAAAGCTGAGCCGAATAACCAAACGGCAGCTGGAATTGGTGTTTGAACATTAAGAGTATAGCTACCAGTTCCATGAGCTAGTACATTTATGAAATACTGAGTATTTGCTGCCAACAAATAACTAAATTTCCACTCAGGACCAACTTGAGTCGCCGCTACTAGTAATGTAGTTAAAGAACTGTCCGCATAAAGATTAACCCCATCTATAAATGCAGTGCTTTGTGGCGTTGTAATTGAGAAAGACGAAACGTATGAATCTCCTGGATTAGATTCAATACCCCAAATATGATCGACCGAGCCCGAAATTTGGCCAGAACCGGAAACCAATTGACCGGTGCCACCAAAATTAACCGCCATATTAGCCTGATCAGTCAAATCGGGATCTGCTTCTGTTAGTGTTAAAGTAGCCGCGTTTGCACCAAAAGAAAGTACGGACAATAATACAAAACTAAAAAAAATTTTTTTCATGACAAAAACCTGCAACAAATTATAAATTATCATAATTTGCAACCCGACTATCTTGATAAAACCATTTCTCAAGACTCGCGGTTTTCCGCCCCTGCTTCACAACAGGTTTGGCCTTAATCATCCGTGAAACATGCCAACCACCCGGTTGGTCACGCACAATACAACCCACCACTCCTAATATTTATTAATGGCATTCAGCCGTTAGTTTCAACACGCCAGAAACACTACTTTATGCCATATTAATATTTAGAACTTTCACATTATTTTGGAAAAGCAAATAGCCAAAATACTTAGGCTGAAGGAATTTTTGATAAGTTTGCACAAAAATCAGCAAACCCTTTACCCCTACGATCCGCCCCTCATAAAACATGGTAAAACTACAGTTATTTCATTCTTCCTGAACTTCAAAAATCCAGCACAGTTGCGATTATAATTGTTTTTTTCTATTTGAATATTGTACTAAAGTACAATATTCAAATTCGCTAGTAGGCCTTCGCTCCCAAAAAACCTTTAAATATGGTCAAAAATATGATCTTCATATCTAGCCATAGAGACCAGTTCCTTATATAGGCCAGATCATATTCTATTCTTCCTTCCATTTTATCCAGGGTATCCGTTTCGCCTCGATATCCATTGATTTGCGCATATCCGGTTATACCCGGCTTTACCTTATGCCTGAGCATATAACCTTTTATTTGTCCACGATACCATTCGTTATGCGCTACCGCATGAGGCCTGGGGCCAACGATTGACATTCTTCCTTGTAATACGTTAATAAACTGAGGCAATTCATCCAATGATGTACGTCTTAAAAAAGCACCCAATTTCGTTACCCTGGGGTCATTCTTTTTTGCTTGTTTAACCTTATCGCCATCTTCACTGACGGTCATCGTTCTGAATTTCCAGACGACTATTTTTTCGCCGCCGATGCCGTATCGCCTTTGTTTAAAGATCACGGCGCCAGGCGAGCCCATTCTAACACTTATACTGATGATTACAAATGGTATTGCAATGATTATTAAAATAATCAGACTTAACAGTATATCGAAAACTCTTTTTATAATGCCGTCAACCCCATAGAACGGGGTATCAAGAATACTGATGACAGGAATACCTTTTATATGATGCAGGCTGGATCTTAGCAGATCAAATACAAATAAATCAGGCACATAATAAACAGAAACAGTTGAATCCGATAACTGTTCAATCAAATCCTTAATTCGATGCTCGGCCCGCAAGGGAAGTGTAATATAAACAATATCAATATTACCGTCCTTGGCATTCTTGATCAGTTGCTGCAAGTTTCCTTCCAATTTGTTTTCAGCCAGGACGCCCCTGCCGTCCTCTATTTTCTGCCGGTCATCATAAAAACCGACAAAATGCAGCCCCATTGATTCATCTTCGATAAATATCCTTTTTAATTCGCTCCCTAATCGCGTTGCCCCGACAATCGCAACTCGACGGGTATTTCTGCCATTTTTTCTTATAATAGCTGCAACGGTACTGATAATAATGTGCCAAGATACTATCTCTACAGGCACCATTCCTATCCACATCCAAAAATACTGTCTAAAAATAGGATCTACCAGGGGATAAGCTTGATCTGCACAAATTATTACAATTAATACCCAAAACCATGAAATAAGAATACGTTTTATTTCAGCCTGAATGGACAGGCCTCGACTGTGCCGGTATAGCTCATTGAACTCTGCAAAAATTCCGAAGGAAACAACTGAAATCAGAAGCCACCAGGTATATTTGCGATCCCATTCAATAGCATGGAGCTCAAGAATCGCCCACAACGTCAATCCGATAACGATAACATCCAACAACCTGATCAAGGTAATTAATTTATTAGTGTGAGGGCGAATTATGCCGAACTTTTGAGCTTTGTTCACTTTGAAAAAAATTTCTAAACTTTATTGAAGATAATTGGGTGATTAGATTGACCCCTTAAGTGTCAATGATTCTAAGGCATTTCAGATATCGCTACAAGATAGTAACCTAAGTGCCGTGATCCTCCTAATAAATCTAAGTCTCGAATTTAATTCCGGTTTTTCAATTTTGCATTGCATCGGCTGACTCTTCATAAATCAAGTTATTCCGATAAAATTATCGGACTATTAGTAATCATTTCATGATTTGATCTTCAATAACATATATTTTTAATACCGTTTCTAGTGCCTACAATAAGCGGCTATACCATACAAATGGTGGCCGAATATAGTAACTTATAGAGCTAAAATGATAAACCAGCCCAAGCGAAGCGTATCAAGAGTTCCAAAATGAAGCGCACTTCATACACCTATATCAAAATATTTAAATAACTGATGTTATGCATGAATCGTTTTATGTGCTGTTTTGCTTGAACATTGCGGTATCGAATTCACTTGTGCCCTTCAAGATATTCAGCCCAGGACAAACGCCGGAGTGGAAGTAATAGACAGTGCGAATGAATTCGCACCTACACCGCGATTTAGACCCTGCAACTGCACAGCATTAGCATCGGAACAGGCCATCTGATTTCCTTACTATTAATGCGATTCAACCGAGTATTGCCGCCATAGCTTTGGGAATTATCGCTTAATTAACTGCTCTATAAGAAAGCGAAAGATGTTGTTTCCACAGGGAGTGCGTTTCACTGGAAGCTTGCTTTGGTTATGGGGGAAATGGATGGCGTAACCCGTCATTGCATTCTCGGAAAACAGTGAAAACCAGTACTTAGCAATGAGCATGGAATAAATCGGAGAATTGTAGGTGCGAATTCACTTGTGCCCCCTGAGGGTATTCGCACACTTGAGGAAGTTATTTAATGCGTGTTCCTTAGTCAGTCTTGTTCTGACGAGTAAAATTTGCAGAGTATTCATGGTGCGCGAATAGTGCGAATACCATGAAGGGCAAAAGTACCCATAGGGCATAAATGAATTCGCACCTGCAATTTAACCGCCATTTAAATTGACTGAGTGCTAGGCGACCGTTATTACCTGCAGCGCCTCCAGTCGCCTTCATTGGATGGCTGGAGGCTAAACATCGATCCCATTTGTCCCTATCGGTCACTGCCATGAAGTTAAGCCGGAGGGTTCAAACGGTTAAGGCCTAAATGTAATGACGAAATCCTTACGGGTACAAATGGCGCAATGTGATATCGAAATGCTGTACATTTTTCTTTATAAGGCAGGAGAAATGCTCTGCCCTATCGCTTCTGGAACCTATTAATCTTTCATGGATTAATATCGGCAGGAGATATTGGAGGTGTCAAATGAACAAAGGTAACATTGTACCTGCGGAATCTGTTGTGGTTGTGGATTTTCAAAATTATAAAATTCGGAGTATCGCTCAAGAGTATGTCAGGCTTTTAGCCGAGTACGGCGTCGAAGCCGCCTCCTTATGGAGCATGGATAAAGTAACCGATAACATAGAAAAAAA
>SWBW01000008.1_pt1 | contig 42559 bp, 40 predicted proteins | sample 4693041 | NCBI WGS metagenome assembly SWBW01 (sample SAMN10267271, study PRJNA491770) | bioreactor metagenome | isolation source: DHS bioreactor inoculated with marine methane seep sediment | place: Japan: Omine Ridge, Nankai Trough | collected 2006-05-06 | reverse complement strand
CATGTCCATCAAACACCATACTTGAAACACCTTCTTGACGCACTGTTAATAATTCTCTTTCCACCAATCCCTGATCAGTCAATGACTTTTTATAAAAATCAACTACCTCATCCATTGATAGACTGGTCTGAAAATTTATACTATCCACTGATCCTTGTTCCATGAAATTTTCTACTTTTTCTGGTAATGGAAATTGAGAGGAAACACCTCCACAACCAACAAATATAAATAATACAACTGCTACAATTATCATTTTTTTCTTCATAGTTTTTTACTTTAAATAATTAACTTAATTTTAATTTAGATAATACGCCCTTCAATTCTTCTTCAGAAAAATAAGATACTGTTATATTTCCACCACTAGCACTTTCTTTCACTCTAACTTTTGTACCAAAATATCTAGTTAGCTGATCCTCCAGTCTACGTGCTTGAGGCGTCCTTTCTGTTATCCTTCTAGCTCTTTTTTCACTACTAAATCCAAGTAACTTATTTTCAGCTTGTCTAACTGTTAAATTTTCGTCTGTTATCAATTTATATAATGCTAGTTGTTTTTGTGGATTACTCATGCTCATTATAACCTTTGCATGACCCTCTGTAATCTTACTAGTCATTAGTCCTTTTTGAATTTCAATTGGAAGTGATACGAGTCTCATACGATTTGCAACAGCTGAACGACTCTTTCCAGTTCTTACCGCTATTTCTTCTTGTGATAAATCAAATTCTTCAGCTAATTTTTTATATGATTTTGCTTCCTCTATTAAATTAAGATCGTGTCTCTGTACATTTTCTATAAGAGCTAGCTCCAATTTTTTCTGTTCACTAAAGTCTTCTCCTCTTTTCACAACCACTGGAACATTCTTAAGTCCAGCTTTTTTTGATGCTCTCAACCTCCTCTCACCAGCAATTAATTCGTAATGATCTCCTTTATGAATTGCTATTAGTGGTTGCAGAATTCCATGCGTTTTTATAGAACTTGTTAACTCATCTAGCTTATCATCATCAAAATATATACGAGGCTGTTGTGAATTAGCTCGCACCATACCAATCGCCACATCTTCAACAAAATCCCTATCTATTTTCTCCACATCTATATCATCACTAACAACCTTTTGCTCTTGGCTTTTTTCTTGAACCTTTTTGTCAACACTTACTTTTACTGGCTTTTTTGTAACTATGCGTTTAGTTGCACCATGCATAATTGATTGTTTTTTTGTAACTGGCCTCATTTTTTCTACATCATCACTACTATTATTTTTTTGTGGAATCAGTGATGAAAGACCTCGACCTAATCCATGTTCTTGTGCCATAAACTTTATTTATAATTAATTTTCATCCTCCAAAGCAATTATCTCTTTTGATAATGCCTTATATGCTCTAGCGCCTTTATTTAAATTATCAAACATTGATATTGATTTTCCATAACTTGGAGCTTCTGCAAGCCTAACACTTCTAGGTATAATACTCTCAAAAACTTTTCCAGGAAAATGTTGTCTCATTTCTCGTACAACTTGCTTTGCTAATCTATTTCTTCTATCAAAAAGAGTAATTACTGCACCCATTATATTTAATTCAGGCTGAAGATTATTTTGAACTAAATCAATGGTTTCTAATAATTGTCCAAGTCCTTCCAATGCGTAATATTCTGCTTGTACTGGTATGATAACATCATCCGAGGCTACAAGTCCATTTATTGTAAGTAACCCCAAGCTTGGTGGTGAATCAATAATTATGTAATCATAATCAGTTCTAATCTGTCTCAAAGTATCATAAAGACGAAATTCTCTATTTTCAATATCGATTAATTCTACATTTGCACCTGCTAAATCAGCAGTTGCTGGGACTATGTGGAATCCCTCCATTTCAGTACCAAATATTGCATCCCTCAAATCACCCTTATTCATCATTGTAGAATACAAACTATGTTCTACACTTCTAGGATCAATTCCTAATCCACTGGTAGCATTGCCCTGTGGATCCAAATCCACCAAAAGAACAAATTTACCAGCCTCAGCTAAATAGCTTGCTACATTTACTGAAGTTGTTGTTTTACCAACGCCACCTTTTTGATTTATAAATGAAATAATTTTTGCCATCGTTCTATCACTTTAACTACTTACAATACTTGCTTATATAAAACAATTATACTATAATATCACGAGTACTACAAAGAATATGCCTCGGTGGCGGAATTGGTAGACGCGTTGGACTCAAAATCCAATGTTCGCAAGGACGTGAGAGTTCAAGTCTCTCCCGAGGCACACATAAAATTATAACTTAAGGAGGTATACGTTGTGGATATTAAAATTCGAATTGGTAAAACTCGTATTGTTATTACTATTGGACCTTATGCCTTTAAAGTTATACGTATCCGTTTTTTTGACTTTACTTATAAGTTAATAAAACTACACTATGACAAAATTAAATTTGGAGATATTGTAGCTTATAAAACTCTACGTAGACACAGTCGAATACTATTGTTCAAAGATATGTTCATTGCATGTTTGTTAGCAAATTACCGAGAATATCAATATTGGAATAGTGCCACAATAAAAAAGGAGGATTATGTACCTACATTATTTACACTATTGTATATAATAAACGTGCAAGAGCGTGATGATGTTGCAGATATAAATACTAAACTAATCGCACCTGCACATAATAGATGCTGTGGACGAACTAAACTATCTGATGAATTGAAATATTTAGACAATATATCAAAAACTGGTCGCATCTTGGACTATGGAAATAAACGTGTTACATCATAATGTTGTAACACGTTTTTACTATATCTGTTTTCTAACTAAATATCCTAATTCTACATTAAGACGATTGCCTCTTTGTTAATTCAACTATATTTTCAAGTAAACATGCGATCGTCACCGGACCTACACCTCCAGGAACTGGTGAAATTATAATTTCTCTATCTTCACAATCTATTATATCCACATCTCCAACAGTCTTATCTCCATCTTTACTAATACCTCCATCAATAATTATTGTATTATCACTTATCAAATCACAAGAAAGCAAATTCTTTTTACCACAAGCAGTAACTACTACATCCGATTCATTTATAGAAAGCTGCTCAGATGTACTGAATTCATCTTTATTTATACAAGATATAAACTTAACATTTGCGCCCTCAACTTTAAATGCATGTGTCATCACATTGTCAAATACATCACTTTTTCCGATTATAGTAACTTTTTTATTTTCCAGACTTTCTAATTCACTATCAACTAAGCTCATGATAGCATTCGGGAAAACTGGATATATACATTCTTTATTATTTAAAAACCTCTCCTGGTTTACTTTATGAAATCCATCAACATCCTTTTCTGGGTCTATAAAACCAATAACCTCATCAACATCCAACTGCTCAGGGAGTGGTAGTTGAACTATAATTCCATTTGTATCAACATCTTTATTTAAAAATTCAATAGCACTTTTAACCTCATCCATCGAAATGTCTGTGTTAAAAGTATATTTTCTAAGTTCCACACCAATTTTCTTCGCCGCTCTTTCTTTTAATTTAACATACAAATGCGAAGCAGGATCATCACCAATAAGAACAACTGCCAAAGCAGGCTCAGCATCTAACTGACTCGCAATATCCTTAACGCCAACAAGTTTTTTGGCAGCTATTTTTTTTCCATCTATAAACTTCATTTTTCTAGTTATTATAAAAAATAATACTCACAACAGCAAATAAAGCTAATGAGTAATACAAAAATATAGCGTAACTTATTTTTTTAATTAATGCAAGGAAATAATGAATAGTTAACATTGCAAAAATAAACGATATAATACAACCAATCCATGTATTTATATCCATACCACTAAAATATTTCAACTGCATAATCCCTGCACCTGCAATTATTGGTGTGGCAATTAAAAATGAAAATCTAGCAGCATCTTCACGAGTAAATCCACCAATTCTTGCTCCTGCTATTGTCATGCCACTTCTAGATACTCCTGGTATAAGTGCAACAATTTGTGCAAGTCCTATTAACAATGAATATTTAAATGTCATTTTTTCCATTGACTTATCTGCTATAAATAATTTATCAGATGTAAATAAAATGAAACTTCCAAGTACTATAAGAAGTGAAATCATAATAGGTGAAAAAATAAGTGCCTCTGCTCTATCATTAAAAATGATACCAAAAAATACAGCTGGAATAGTAGCTACAATAATATACCAAAGTAATTCAGGATTTTTTTGATATACTTCCATATCACTCCTAATCCAAAAAAGATTTAGCCAATCACGCCAGAAATAAATCACCACTGCTAAAAGTGAACTTATATGCAATGCAACAAAAAAACTAATCTGAGGCTTATCCATACCAAAAAGATATTCAAGTAAAACTAAGTGACCTGAACTAGAAATCGGCAAAAATTCAGTAATCCCTTGAACAATTCCAAAAATAATTGATTGTAATAAAGTTGTTTCCATATTTATTAGTATAAAGCAAAAAGTTTAAAGTGAAAAGAAAACTGCTAAATTTAATAACAAAAAAGGTAAGTGACATATTATGTCACTTACCTTAAATTTCTATACACCCTCTGTCAATGTTTATGCAGAATACAAAATAATGTCCTGAAGTGGGCCTGCCCCTAAAAGATCAACATCTTCATTCCCATTATTTCCCTTGATATACATCAAAACTTCCGGAACAATATCCCTAAGGTTAATATCTTTTTTTTGTAACCACTCTTTAGTCATATTAATACTGACCACAAGCTCTTCAAAATTCACTGAAATACTATTTTCACCACCATCAACTGATTTGACAGTAACTGTGCGATACCCTTTCTGTTCCATAACACAATCACCTCTTATCACCGCTCTGTAATCACTCTGGATAGACAAAATTGCAGCAATTGATTCAATTTTTTTCTTATCACTGCATTTATTAAGAGTATCTCTAATCTGTCTTTTCAGTTTTTTAAAATGCAACTCTTTCTCAATTTTAGGGATACAATAATATCCCACATCTGCAAATATGGCTTTGGCAGCGTCTTCAGTCAATGGAGTAAAATCCGATGATTGAAAACATAATGTTTTTCCATTACGTATCATGCATACATGCCTACCGCCAGCACCTCTCATATTTACCATATCCTTGAGTGCCCGCGATTCAGCTATAACATCATCTGATACTGTTGCATGAACCTCAAAACCATTAGTGATTTGAATCAATGCAAGACCATCAATTTCCATTACTGCTTTTTTCTTACTCATTTTTTCTCCTTTGCTATGCCATTTTATTCCATATGGCGCTGCGATGAAGTTTGCGATTCACTTCCAATAAGTAAATCCATTAACCTACATATTTATAATAAAGAACTAAAACATTTCATTATTACATAATCTCTTATATTTGTCAAGTAAGCTAGACTAATCTTACGTTTTCCTAATTACTCCACTGTTACACTTTTTGCAAGATTTCTAGGTCTATCTACATCAAATCCCTTTGACACTCCCGCATAATATGCCATTAATTGTAATGGCACTACACTTATAATTGGAGTTAATATCTCCAAAGTTTTTGGAATATAAATTGTGTCGTTGGCATATTTTTCTATTTCTTTCGTCCCACTTGTTGTTACTGCTACAATTTTTCCACCACGAGCTTTTATTTCTTCTATTGCTGAAAGTGTTTTTTCATATACACTATCCTTTGGTGCAAGTATGATTGACGGAAAATCTTTATCTATAAGAGCTATCGGACCATGTTTCATTTCTCCTGATGCATACCCCTCCGCATGAATATATGATATTTCTTTAATTTTCAAAGCTCCTTCCATAGCAATTGGGAAATTATATTTTCTCCCCAAATAAAACATACTACTGTATTTGCTATATTTCTTTGCAATTCTTTTTATATTTTTTTCATCCTCAAAAACTTCATCCATTTTCTTTGGAATTTTTTTCAATTCTGATAAAATTCTTTTTCCCATAGTCAGAGACATATTTCGCTGTCTACCCAAGAAAACTGTTAGTAAAACTAGAATTGAAAGTTGTGAAGTAAATGCTTTAGTACTGGCAACACCAACCTCTACACCAGCGTGATTATAGATGCCTGCGTCAGTTTCTCTTGCTATTGTTGAGCCAACTGCATTCACTATTCCCAAGGTCAAGCCACCTTTGTTCTTTGCTTCTCTTATTGCTGCTAATGTATCTGCTGTTTCTCCAGATTGAGAAATTGCTATTACTGCGGTTTTTTTATCTATAAGTGGTTTACGATATCTGAATTCACTTGCATACTCAACTTCAGTAGGTATTCCCGCATATTCTTCCAGCATATACTCACCGACCAATCCAGCACAATATGACGTACCACATGACACTATAACAATCCTTTCTATATCTCTGAGCTTATCTTCTACGCTTGAAAGTCCACCAAGCCTAGCAAGTCCATCTTTAGCAATAATTCTACCCCTCACAGCATCAGCTACAGCATTTGGCTGTTCAAAAATTTCTTTTAACATGAAATGATCATAACCTTCTTTTTGAGCCTGTTCATCATCCCAATCAAGTATTTGTTCTTTTTTCTTTTTGTTTCTACCTCCAAAAGTTTTCACGTTATATGTGTCAGGAGTAAATACTACTAATTCACCATCATCTAAATAAATAACTTTATTTGTATGTTGAATAATTGCAGACGCATCTGAAGCAAGGATAAATCCATTATCAGCTACACCAATTACTAGCGGAGAACTGTTCCTTACTGCTATCATTTTTTCTGGTTCATCCTCATGCAAAATCACCAATGCATATGCGCCTCGAATATCTCGCAAAGCATTACTTACAGAATCCTCAAAATTATTTTTATTATTATATTCATCTATCAAATGTGCCACCACCTCACTATCAGTTTCAGATTCAAATTTGTGTCCTTTTTTTATTAATCTGTCTTTTAATTCCTGATAGTTTTCTATAATTCCATTATGTACTAAATGAATTTTTCCACTACTATGAGGATGTGCATTTTTTACACTTGGCTTACCATGTGTTGCCCACCTAGTATGTGCTATCCCAATATTTGTATCAATACAACAATTTCCAATTTTCCTCTCCAATCCATCAACTTTTCCAATTGATCTAAATGTTTTTTGTTTGTTCTTATCAATAATACAAATTCCAGCACTATCATATCCACGATATTCCAATCTCTTAAGTCCCTCCAAAAGAACTTCTCCGGCCTTATTATCTTTTCCAATATAACCTACAATTCCACACATAATTTTAGTATATTAGTAATTAATGCCTCACTCACGTTATTAAATTATACCACCGATTTCTCTTAAATTACTAATATGCATATTACAATTTTTACTATTTTTACATTTACTATCACCCCTTACAATATGAACCGTTTTTATATTTATTTCGGACTGTTTTGCATTTTCAAAATATCCTAATTTATCGTCAATAAGTACTACTAACTCATCTGGAAAATTTTGCATATATTTTTCAATTTCCACAGTTTTATCTTCTTGTGTAATAATTGTATCTGCAAAAAATTGTTCAATACCTGAACCTGCAATTTTCTGCTTTTGAAACTCATACTCACCATACGATAAAATAATTAAATCTTTTTTATTATATTGATTTGCAAAAGCATAGAAATCCTCAAACACAAATTCCTCTAGATTTTCCAAAAACTCACTTATTTCTTGTAAAAAAACTTTTTGATTTATATTCATTTCCATCGCACCTGCTATTTTTACTATATGATTTTTTGGTGAATGTAGCTCTCCATTCTCGCCTATAGCTCTAGCAAAACTATCATATGTTTTTTGATATAATCCACGATTAACTCCATGTAGATAAAAAATATTATACAGTCCTTCTGCAAAATCATGACGCGCGTCAAAAATTGTATTATCGAAATCTACAAATATTTTCATATAATTTCATTAACTGATTTAATAATTTATTATTTAAATTTGTCATTCTAGAAATAACATTGTCCAGAATCTACACCATGAGATTAACGTTAATCTTTGTATTACAGAAAGATTTCTGCCTTCGCAGGAATAACACAGTTTTCAATTCTTAATTCCCAATTTTTCATTTTTAATTATTGCAAAGCACCCGATTGATATTGCCACAATTCAAAGTATTTTCCTTTCTTTTCAAGTAATTCTTCATGTGTACCATCTTCTACAATTTTACCACCATCAAATACAATAATTCTATCCATTTGTTTCAATGTACTTAATCTATGTGCAATTACGATTGTTGTTCTTCCTTTCATTAATTCCTCAAGTGCTTCTTGGATAAGTTTTTCTGAATGTGAATCTAATGAACTCGTTGCTTCATCCAATACTAAAATTGGCGATTTCTTTAACATTGCACGTGCAATCATTACACGTTGCTTTTGTCCACCCGAAAGCTTCACACCACGCTCCCCAACCAATGTCTCAAACTCCTTGGGAAAACTATTAATAAACTCTAATGCATGTGCTCGTACAGAAGCCTCTATTATATCATTTTTACTTGCTTGTACATTACTATATTTGATATTCTCTTCTAAAGTTCTATGAAATAACAATGCTTCTTGTGGCACATATGCAATAGCACTACGTAAATCATCTTGGCGAATATTCTTAATATCATGCCCATCAATTATTATTTGTCCTGATTCCAAATCCATAAATCGTAACAATAAACTCACAAATGTAGATTTTCCCTCACCCGATTCACCCACAAGTCCAATTTTTTGTCCTGAAGAAATCTCTAATGACAATTGCTTAAAAACTGAGCGTTCCTTATCATCCTCATAATGAAAGTCTACATTATCAAAAATAATATCACCTTTTTTAATTTCAACTTTCCCAGCATTAGCATTATCTACTATTTCATATGGTATGAATATTTCTTCTAATCCCTCTTTTAATTGTCCATATTGTTCCATAAATCTATTGAATGTTGCTCCCATAAAAACCAAATCACCCACTAACCGTGTCGACATCACAATTGACATGACCACAATGCCCAATCCTATTTGTTGCATCTCCCATAACCGCAACATACCAAATACCACCATAAATAACATAACTACAGACATAGCTGAGTTAATTGTTACTACTGTTTCAAAATACCACCATGTTTTCAAATGCCAAAATCTATGATTTTCAATATACTCTTTAATATTATTTATTTCAAAAGTAGTTTGCACATTCTGTTTAATTGCCATTACATTAGTGAGATTGTCTACAATATTACCGCGTAATGAAGATGCTTTGTCTGCACGTTTTTTTGAATAATTAGCCATTTTTCGTGAAGCTGCAATATTGAAAATAAGAAATATTACGATAAAACTTGCAAAGATAACACCAAGCCACACATTAAATATGAAAGCCAAAATGCAAAAAATTACAAATTTTGACGCCATTCGTAAAAAATCCCAAAACAACATCGGAAAAATTGCTTCTACGCTTCTGGCAATATTTGAAACTTTACTAGATAATTTTCCAACCAATCTACCAGAAAAATATGTATAGCTGTGTTTAATTAAATAATTAAATGTAATTTGAAAAGAATACGCTTCTAGACGTGTTGTCACATAACTACCCAAAAAACCACTAATGCGCCAAAATAGAAAACTAATTGCAAACACACTTATCAATAATCCTGCAAAATGATATACGTCTGCCATATCATCGCCAACAGTCATTGTATTTAATGTATCTACCAATTGCCCCAAAAAATAAATTACTCCACTGACAAAAACCTCTGATACTACGACCAATGCCATTATAATAATAATTTGCAATCGATATTTTTGTGCTACAAAAAATAAAAATCTGAACGGCTTATATTGAAATTCTGAAAAATTAATTTTTTTTTCTTTTGTCTTCATACTAAAACTTTTTTTACTTCTATGAAATATTAAATGATCTGTATTCACTATACTCTGTAATTAAACTTATTGCACGAGCTAGTTTATCACTATCATGACGGATAAATGCTCGTGTATGAGCAAGTGCATCTCCATTAGTGGCTTTTATTTTTTCTTTTCTAAGTAAATCGCCTTCTACAATTCTATGGTTCTTATTGTCTTTATATTTACACAAAACCAATGAGTCTTTTCCTTCTTGCTTTTCATATTTAGCAATCATACTTTTATGTGGTTTTTTAGAATTATAGACTACAAAATCAACTCTATTTTTGCCTATTAATTTCTCTATATTTTTCACATAATCAGCTACTGTAAAATTATCAGTTTGACCATATTTATTTGTAAGAGGTGCTACAAAAATAACTTTTGATTTTGTTTTTTTGATTGCATTTTTTATTCCACTAACTAATAAATTTGGCACAATACTTCCATAATGATCACCAGGTCCTATTATTATAAAATCAGCATCATTTATTGCCTTAACAGCCCGCTTATTTGCTCTTACAGTTTTTGATAATCGCACTTCATGTATACCTGTTTGCCTAACTTGTTCATTATCATCCAACTCTTTTTCGCCCACAATTATTCGTCCATCATTTAACTTTATAGTAAGACGCATATCATCTTCACTCACAGGAACAACAGAACCTTTCACATTTAATATTTCAATAGCCTCAATTATTCCATCAGAAAAACTTCCGTTGATTTTTTCTAAAGCTGACAGAAAAAGATTTCCAAAATTATGACCTTTTAAATCACCGTTATCAAAACGATAGTTCATAAGCTCTCGTAATTTATCACTTGAGTCCGACAAGGCCACAAGACATTGTCTTACATCTCCTGGAGGTAAAACTCCCAGTTCATCTCTAAGTTTTCCCGTGGATCCACCATCATCAGCCATAGTAACAATTGCTGTAAGATCATATTGATAATTCTTTAATCCTGACAACAAAGTGAATGACCCCGTCCCACCACCAATTGTAACAATTTTTTTATTTTTCATGATTTAGTTATTACATAATGCTTTATATTATTACACTACTCTAACATAAAATTTACTTTAATGCTTTTAGTTTGTTGACAAAAAACAAGTTTTATGTAATACTACTAATTCAGTTTTTTAAATAGGTACTAACTACCTAAATAACAATACAAGGAGAACAAGCTGATGAAAAAGGGAAATGTACGTTTAAAAAAGAAGACTGCTAAAAAAATTGTTGATTTTGCCATTGCTATTGCAGATGCATTGGGCATTTCTGGATCTATTGCCGTTGTTGATACTGATAATAATTTCATTGATGGTATACTATATGGTCATGCACGTCCTATGACATACGCCATTGCGACAAATAAAGCAGCTCTCTCAGGCTATACTGGTGCTCGCACTGGAACTACTGCCCAACAAATTGCTTCTGGTGAACGCACATTGGAACTGTATGGTATTGATCCAGAAATGAATGTTCCTTTTCCGGGAGGTTGTCCAATTTACACAAAAAAAGGCATCCTCATTGGAGGAGCTGGATTTTCTGAACAAACTGGCATCACCGATGAAAGAATTATATCTGCAGCTATTGAAGCATGTGGTTTTCTTTCTGATACACCTGCAATGACTGATATTTCTGAGAAGCTTATCCAAAAGGCTGTCAAGAAAGTAAAGAAAAAACTGAAGAAAAAATAATTTTCTTCTCAATATATATCCCACACCGTCAATGACGTGTGTGGGCTATTTTTTTAAAAAATATCACATAGTGACTACCCCATAGATTTTAATTTAGAAATTCTTCAATTCTTGTCTGAGCAATTTCTAAATCTTCTGGTGAACCTATTGATTGCCATTTTTTTGTTGTAACTACTTTTGTTTTGTATTTTGGATACATGGATACCAATGTTTGTGGTAATCCATATTCTCTTTCTGAAATTCTTACCATTGGTATATCAAGATATTTCTGTGATAACATGTATGCTCCAGTATTCACAAGTCCATCTTTCTTTCCATGTGGTCTTTCTATCACATCTGTTAAATCACTGTTCGTATCAATGTCTACTAATCCAAATTGCTCCGCATCATTTGTTTCATATGCCAATAATGATTGTTCATATTTCATCAATTTATTTAAATCTTTTTTATCATATAAATCATCTCCCATGATAACGAGAAAATTATTTTTTACAATATCTTTTGTTAAAGCTATTGCACCAGCTGTTCCATTAAATTCCACTTGCTTAATATAATGAATTTTTCGATTATCAAACACATCTCCAAAATAATCAATTATTTGATTACTCAAATATCCAACCACTAAAACAACATCCGTTATTTCATCTGGTAATAGTTCAATGCTATATGCCAATTTTGGACTATCTTTAATTTTAAGCATTGGCTTTGGACAATTTTGGGTTAACTCCCCCATCCTAGTTCCAAGTCCAGCCACGAGAATTACTGCATACATATAATATAGTTTTAAAATGTAATAAATATAATTATATCATAAAAAAACAGGCTTTCACCTGTTTTTTTATGACTCCAGTTATAAAAATTGTAATCATGTTTATGGTCTTGTCTCAATAATCCTACCACTAGAACAATCTGCATTTGAATTACATGTACTTGAACATTGATTTAGATTTGATGCTGTCAGTGGAGTTGATTGACATGTCCCTTGAGCGTTACATTCTTTTTGTGAACACATTGTTGATATTGTCAGTGGTTTGTCAGTCTCACCTGGACATGGTGGAGTACTACTATCTTCACATCCAGGATCTGGATCTGGAGTCGGTTTTATATAACACTCTGCAGGATACGTATTAGTTCCTGATGCTACAAATATTTCTTTGTCTACATCACCTGTACAAACATGGGTTTTCACTATTGCATTTGTTGATGGATCTGTTGAATCTATATCACAACATATCTCAGATGTAGTTGGATCATTACACACAACTGATACATTTGTTGTTTGATCATTTAAATTTTCTTTTAAATATACATTTGCACTGTATTTAATTAAATTTCCTGTTAAGCAAGTTGGTGCTGAACAATCTACATAGTCACCCACAGTACTAGCTCTACCCAATAAATGAAAATAATCATGTGCACATGTCCAATTCCACTTTCCAGTGTTTGTATTAAATGTCACTAACTCATTTACTGTATTACTTGCAGCACATTGATTACTTTCAACTTCTGCTTTAGTATTTATTTCATTTGTTTCACTATTACTACTTCCACATACTGAATCTGGCTTTAACTGTGATGCTGAACATAATCCTGAATCAGCTCCTCCATGTTGTCCACTACAAGTCCATGTTACTGTTTGTTCTGGAGCTGGAAAACTTACATTTGATGGATCTCCCGCTGTGCATTGATCTGCTCCATATACAGATGCACCATATGGATATTCCTTACCATTTACAGCTGAGTTGCATTCACCTGGAATTGCACATGATTGCGTGTTACAAGATGTACTATTTCCACATAAATCTTCTTTTGTACCACCTCCGCAAGTTTCACTACAAGCACCATAACTTCCACAGCTTTTCACAAACTTAATGATTGGAGAATTAACACAAGACCAATAATAAGTACTTCCACTACCAGTCATATATGACCAAGCAAGATTAGCTGAATGAGCATTGTAATAGTTTTCTAGTGTTTGTTTTGCACTATCAAAATCAACAGTAATAGTCTGATTCCAATTCGTCATTCCTAATGCTGAGCAAAATCCTCCATGATTTGAACCTAAGCAAGTTGCTTGTGCTGATACTGCTGTCGCATCTGAGTTTTTTATAATAATTCCAACACTTAACACAACTAAAATTAAACTTATTCTTATAATATTATTCATATAATCTAACTACTATTAACTATTTATTTAACGAATTAATCATTTCAACAATATCTTTATCATGTATCATATTTTTATATGGACCATCTTTGCCTTTTTGTAAGGCAATAACTATCATTGCCATTGTAGTTTCATTCATGCCTTCCATGGCCTTTAATAGATGTTCTTTTGATTTTTCTGTCTGTCCATTCAATGCCTGTGATATTGATAAATAATAATTTAATCGTGAACGAATTATGATTCGTTGTTGCGGCATCAAAGTAATATCTCCTTCTATTAATTCAATGGCTTTGTCAAAGGTTTTAATAGCATTATCAAATTCATTTATTTCCAAATACGCAAATCCCAACCATTCAACTGGAAAAACTTGTTTTGGATAATTTTTTGAAATTTTTATTAAATTAATAATTGCATCCTCCTTATCATTTGTAAATAAAATTTTATTTTTCTCTAACTCGACCTGAGATAGCATAAATGATGGATCTATTTTTAGAGCTTTCTCAAAACTGATTTTGGACTTATCTATATCTTGGTTTTCGAAATCAATAACGCCTAATGAATGATAATCTCCAGCAACAGCACTGATATTATCCACAGGTAGCTTAATTATTTTTTCTAAGATTTTACGAGCATTAGCCATCCTGTCTGTATTCATATAAATCCTCGCCAGATTACGCATTACTGTTCTGTTGCTATCATCAATTTCATATGCTTTGTCATAAAACTCTTCCGCCACGTCTGTCTGTCCTTTCAAATCAAAAGTATGCCCAATCCAATTATACGTATCTGCTGTTTCCTCAAAAGTTAGCGCTGTATTGTAATTCAGAAGAGCATCTTCAAACATATTCTGAATTTCATAAGAATATCCCATAAGTCTATAAGCTTTTGCATTTTCAGGATCTTTCTCCAACACAACGAGAAGAATTTCTTGAGCTTTCACAGCATTCTCTTCTTCTTCAAATTTATGAGAGCCTTTAACCAATAAAACCTCTGCTTTTGCAAGTAATAAATCTATATTATCTGCATCATCTTCTAAAAGGTCTTTAATCTTCACAATAGCCTCATCAAATTTATTATTTTTCAAATCATGTGAAATACTGTCATTTATTACAATATTACCCGTTCCTTGATTATTAAGATTTTTTTCTTTTGATTTATTCACAAAAGAAAAACCTACAATAATGCCAAATAATATGATTGCTATTCCTGAAATTATAATTGCCTTCTTTTTATCTTCCATATTTTTATTAATTATTTATTTTATCTTTTTATTATATCACAACGCAAAAAAAACAAAAACCTATCACAAAAATTATGATAGGTTTTGCTGAAATTATTCTTATATAATTTCAAATAAAATTCTCTAGATTTCGATATCTCCGACAACTTCATCCAAAGTTTTCTGTTCGCTTTCTTCCTTTTTTGGAGCTGGGCGTTCAGAACCTTCTGGTTCGTTAATTTTTAGGTTTACTCGTGCATTGTTGCGTGCTCCTACAACTCTCAAAAGAGTTCGAAGTGCTTTTGCAGTAGAACCTTCGCGACCGATAACCATACCCATATCATCTTGATTTACATCAAGAGTTATAAGTACACCCATTTCGTCAACTTTACGATTAACTTTTACATCATCAGGATTGTCAACAAGCATTTTTACTACTTCTTCAACAAATTGTGCATCACGTTCCATAATGTATGACTGCTTAACTGATTTAATACGGACAGTTTGACTATCTTGGCGCTTACGACCTCGTCTTTTTAACGCTCATTTTGTGATTGTCATTCCTCCTAATATAACTATACAATATTTCAAAATACTCTGCAACTACTATAATTACATCTCCAATTTCCAAAGTCCATGCAAATTACAGTATGCATATATTTTAACTTTTTCTACAGTACTTTCAAACATTGCTTCTGGACTATCACCTGGTACTAAAAATACTGTTTTACTCTTATTATCTGTCACAAGTGTTATCCATTCTATATAATGTTCCTCACTCATTGGATGCAATACTGCACCTATTTGAACATGAATACCTTCTTCTGTACGATTTACAAACGGTACATGCTTTTCTATAGATGCATCCTCTACACCAGCCTCAACTAACACCATAGATTTGCTACAACAAGATAATTCACCACCCGCTGCATGATTAACTGAAACAATATTTCCGCATACATTGCATTTATACAATTGATTTCTTTTTGTCATAATTATACTAATAATTAATTAATTTTAATGACCCTATTAAATAGGTCATTTATTTTGAAAGTTTAATATATAAATCTCTCATAAGCTTAGCATCATCTAGTGCGTTGTGTACACGATAATCATCTAAATTAATATCAAACTGTGCATAGAAATTCTTTTTTTCATCTCCTATTTCACGAGCAGGCGTTAACCCAATTGCAAAAAGCATTGATGCAAAATCTATTGGTATTCTATGTATTGGTTCCTTTTCTCCTGCAAATAATTTATGCCAAAAAGCCATGTCATACTGATTTACAGTTGCAACAAGATGTGGTTCACTATTTCCACAAAATTCTCTAATTTTTTGTCTTGCTTCTTCACGGGATATTTTTTTTCCATTTAAATATGGTACAACATTTTCAATAACCCAATCATTAACATGATTTTTATCATATTCCAATTCAAAATACATTTCACGACTTCCATCAAGTGAAACCATTCCAATGGCCATCAAATTATCATTAGCAATATCATGACCTGTAAATTCAGCATCAAAAAATACCACATCATCTGAAAACGGTTGTAAGAACTTTTCATTTTCCATTATATGAAATATTTTTAACCAATTACAATGTCAGTATAACACAAAGACTCTACAAAATCTCAAATTTTATAATTTTCACTGGACTATTTTTATCAACTTTACAATTATAGTATTTTTCGAAAGTCTGATACATTTCCTCATCTGAATCATATCTCTCATGTCCCTCCCAGTCATTTTCAGTCAAATCACAAAATTTAACTTCATTTGTTTCTAATATTTTTATACGAGCAAATTCTTGACCATCTTCCCAAATAACAAAAACTACTTCATCATCTACTGAAAGATTTTTATTATCAAAAAGTCTCCACGTAGTTGTTTTTTTATTAACTAAGATTAATTCACTTAATTTTTGACGAAATTTTAAAGTTTTCATATTATCTAACACTATGTTTCTCTCTTGTCCTTATCCAATCCTTTGATTCACTTATGCCTAAGTTTGGCTTATTAATAAGTTCATTTAAAATATGCCATCTTCTTTTTTTCTCACTCCACTCGATTGTATCTGGCATTTCTTTTGATGCTACTGTACCAGGTCTTTCAGAGTAACAGCCTATGAAAGCCCTAACAAAGCCAACTTTTTTTAATAATTCTATACTTGCCTGAAAATCTTCTTCTGTCTCTCCAGGAAATCCAACTATTATATCTGTTACAAAATCGACACCTTCAACCTTATTTTTAATTTTATCTATTAATTTCAAAAAACTATCTGATGTATACCAACGATTCATCTTTTTAATAATCTTATCACTTCCTGATTGAACTGGTAGATGAAGTAATCTATCAATATTTTTATTCTCTGCTATTACATCTATAAGTTCATCTGAAAAATCCCACGGATTTGAACTAGTAAATGTAACAGTTTTCACACCTTTTACCTTAGAAACTTCATCTAATAGATATGGAAATAATGTTGGTATACGAGTTCTTCCTAAATGATTTACCATGATAGGCTCCACCGTCTCACCACCGGGAAGTTCATAAAAGTTCTGTTCACTATCTTTTTTTGCCAAAACTAAGTCAGAGCCATATGAGTTAACATTTTGCCCAAGCAAAGTAATTGAATTAAAGCCATCTTTAACCAACTGATTAACTTCCTGCATAACATCGGCATATGGTCTTGAAATTTCTTTTCCTCTAGCAAAAGGCACTATACAAAATGCACAATGATTATTACAACCATTCGAAATTACAACCCATGCATGTTTTTTATCTACTCTTTCTGGTATATATTCGAAACCGACTTCTTCTATTGGCATAAGTTCCACATCTGGAATTCTTTTTTCTAGTTTCTTTTTCATTTTACCACTTGGCTCACGAGCAGCAGCTCCCACAATACATCCAGTCAATATAATTTTCTGTTCTTTACCATCCTTTTCAGCTTTCTTTTGTAAGTTTCTTATATATCCATATACACGCTCTTCTGCTTTGTCACGTATCATGCAAGTATTTATCACAATTAAGTCAGTCTCATCTTCAGAATCAACCTGATTAAATCCTCGTGATTTATAATATCCAACTAATCGTTCAGAATCAGCAACATTTTGTTGACAGCCAAACGTTTTGACAAAAAAATTCTTCATAAATTTACTCTTTCTAAAACTGTTTATTACATGTTTATCCTTGACACTATACAATATATAGTGTAAAAAAGAAAGGTTATGAAATAAAATAATTTATTATTCGTATTACTAAGTAGAAATTGTTTGTCAAATTATATTTTATACTATATACTATATGTATAAAATAAAAACAAATAAATAAAAATTATGGCTGAAGCAAAAATCTTGTCAGATGATGACAAGGACCTAAAAATACAATCTCTGCGTGACATGATCACGACAGCAGAACAAACAATGCAAAGCGCAAAGGCTATGCTACTTCAACTTGAAGGAAAGAAAAAAGTTGGAAGGAGAAAGAAAGTTGAAGATGAAGGTGACGGAAATGTTGTACAAGGTACATTTGACGGTCAAATAATGATAGGGACTGATGGAAAACAATATCCAATCCCTGCAAATTATGCCTCTAAGTCAAAACTTGTAGAGGGAGATTTTTTGAAGTTGACTATTGTTGGAAATGGTCAATTTATTTATAAACAAATTGGTCCCGTACCTAGGCAAAATAAAATTGGTATCGTAGGACAAGATGCTAGTGGTAATTATTTTGTGGCAGTTGATGGAAAGCCTTACAAAGTTCTACTTGCTTCAATTACTTATTTTGATGTTCAACCTGGAGATCAAGTTGCAATTGTAACTTCTCCAGATGAAAATGCTCAATGGGCTTCAATTGAGGCTTTATTGCAACACAGTGATAACCAAGCTACTCCTGCAATTGAGTCACTTAATTATACACAACCTACACCTGATGAAGGACCAAAAACTGCAAATGCTATATTAACTGGTAGTACTGAAACTACATCAGAGATGTTAGATGAAAAAGAATTATCAAATGCCACTGATTTAACAGATGATACCGATTCAATAAATGAAAATGAGAATCTCATAACTATTGAGAATGATTCAGCTGAAGACACACCATCTGCAATAACGTTTATTGATGATAAAGGTAGCGATATAATAGATGAAACAAATGATGATATAGCAGATGTATCAACTACTGAAGAACTTTCAACTGAGGAACCGACTAGTGAAGAACCTCCAACTGAGGAGCCAACTAGTGATGATATTGTTGATGAATGGGTTCCTAATATTGATGCAATTGAAAAAGAAATTCGTGCAGAAATGCAAAAAACTGATTAAAAGTTTAACCATATATTATGACAGAAACTACAGAGCGATTGAATGTAAATCGTAAGGATTTTTATTTAGTATCATTTATAGGAGCATCTTTTGCACTTTTCGCAGTGCCCATAATAATAAATTTGAATATATCTTTTATACCTATAAATATTTTCAATGTGTTATTGTTAGTTTTTTTCTTTACAATATTTGCAAATTTAGCGCTGGGCCTAGCGTATCTAATAGGTCAAAAAATTCCAATTGTATTTCAGCTTGCTAAATTTGGTGCCGTTGGCGCGTTTAATACTTTTTTAGATTGGGGTGTACTAAATTTGTTAATAGCAATGACAGGAATAGCTACTGGACTTGGATTCTCACTATTTAAAGGTATATCTTTTGCGATAGCTGCTGCAGGCGCATTTTTTTGGAATAAATACTGGACATTTAATTCTAAAAAGAAATCAGATAAAGAAGAGGTTGGTAGATTTATCTTAATTAGTGCAAGTGGTTTCTTAATAAATGTAGGACTTGCTTCACTTATAATGTATCTATTCAAAAACTCAACACCCTTGACAATAGAACAACTAGCAAACATCTCCGCAGCAACTGCGACACTAGCATCACTCGTTTGGAACTTTATTGGATACAAATTATTCGTCTTCAAAAAATAATTCATACAAAAATAAAAAGCCTGAAATTTTTCAAGCTTTTTTTATTTTTAAATATAATCAAGTTAATAAATTAACTATCTCATTTTCATATTTTTGAGATCTACTATTACTTAACCATACCTTTGCAAATTTTTTATCTTTTAACAAAAAATTATATTCCCATTGTTTCATGATAGATGGACTATACGCTGAATACATTCCAAAATAACTATTATCTCTTTGCAAAAAATCATAACCATTTTTCACTTGCAGAAAAACAATAGTTTTTTCATCAACACTATCAATATTTGCGACATAACACTTAACAGGTACTCTAGTATTATCATCTTGCTTCACCATACAAATAATATCTTCTCCTCTTAAAAACCAATCTTCTGTTCTCATAAAAGAAATAATTGGCTTACAATGTGCACTTTCAAATACTTGTTTAATTCTTTGTATATCTTTACACATAGTTACTTGATTTTGCAATGCTGTAAGCATTTCCCTTATAGTCATCAATCGCTCTTTAGCAATTAAAAAATTATCAAGATCTCTTGATTTATGTCTATACAAATCCAAAAAAAACAATATTGTATTTGTGCCTAAGTATTGCATATTATCAATACAACATGTAGCAGTTAGAAATGTTGCTATATTTTTTCCAATCATGTGACACCTCTCTACATTTATAAAGAACATTTTAACATTGATTGTGATTTATTCAATGTTGCATTATAATCATATTATAGACTACTTATATATTTACATAACATTACTATTTATGTCAAAAACTCTATACAGAACCTACAGGCCTCAGAAATTTAGTGATGTACTTGGTCAGGATCATATAGTTACAACGCTACAAAATGCCATAACTCAAAATCGCATAGGACATGCATATTTATTTACTGGTCCACGTGGCACAGGGAAAACCACTGTTGCTCGTATTTTTGCTACAGCAGTTAACACAATGGAACGGAGTGATTTTGAACCAGTTTCTTCAGAAGTTACTGAGAGACTGCAGAGCGGAAAATCGATGGACATTATTGAAATTGATGCTGCATCTAATACTGGTGTTGATGATATACGTGCACTCAAAGAAACAGTTGGGATGTCTCCTACCGAATCAAAATATAAGGTATACATAATAGATGAAGTTCACATGCTTTCAACAAACGCTTTCAACGCTCTTCTGAAAACTCTTGAAGAACCTCCTGAGCATGTAATTTTCATATTAGCTACTACAGAAATTCACAAAGTACCTGAAACAATTCTATCCAGATGTCAAAGATTTGATTTCTCAAGATTTAGCGTAGAAAATATAACAAAAAAATTAAGTTCAATAGCTAAAAGTGAAGATGTTAAAATAGATTCTGAAGCACTTGAATTAATAGCCATATCAGCTCAAGGAGGTATGCGTGATGCAGAAAGCTTACTAGCTCAAATATTTGCATCAACTGATACTGATATAACAGCAGAAACTGTATCCAAAGCACTTGGTACAACAACACCAGAAGATATTTTCAATCTACTACAATCATTTGTAACAGCTAATACTGAAGGAGCTATTGTAACAATAAATGACGTTGTTTCTGGTGGTTATAATATGGATGCTTTTATAAAAAATGTAATCGAAAAATTACGTATTTTATTATTACTTACACTGAATAATGATGATACTGATTTACAAAAACTAATTACACTTCCAAAATCAGAGTTAGATGCATTGACCAAAATATCAAATTCAACTACTGCCAAAGCTGTTATCTATATGCTAGAAGAATGCGTAACAGCTCTACAAAAAACAAAAATGACTACAATAATACAATTGCCAATGGAAGTTGCCTCTGTGAATATTTGTAGCCAATCAAGTGCTGTACCTGAGAAAATCATAACATCACCCAAGCAACCAATAACAAAAAAAGAAAAACTATCCAAAATACATCCTGAATCAGAAAAAACTCAGGTAGAAAAGACACAAACAATACACAAAGACTCAATGGAACAATCTAAGAAAGTACCTGTAACCGCAATTCCCCAACCATCCTTGTCTGAGGAAGACTCTAAATTATTCAATGAATGCTTGATATTAATAGAAAAAGAAAATAAATCAATTTCAAACATGTTGCAACAATGTGATATTGAAGAATTAACAAATTCTTCGATTACTTTTACTACCACATTTTCTTTCTATGAAGAAAAACTAATGGATGGTGAAATACGGACAATGATTGAACAAATATTGACAGAAAATTTTAATAAGAAACTATCCATCAAAGTTATTACAAAAAGTGAAAAAGAAAAAGCAAACTCTTCTGAATTATTAAATTATGCCTCTCAACTTATGGGTGGAACTGTTACTGAATAAAAGATTGCATAATAGTGGATGGACATGTCTGTCCACTATACTTGAAAAAAAATTAAAACTAGTATATTATAAGAATTACGTGCTACCAATGCTGCCCGGTAGCCAAGCGGTAAGGCAACGGGTTTTGATCCCGTTATGCGTAGGTTCGATCCCTACCCGGGCAACAAATTAAAAATGACTTAGATATTTATCTAAGTCGTTTTTTGTTATTATTTTACAATTACTTTTCGTAGTAACATTCCGAATATTACTGATAAAAATGTAAATACTGGAATTGCAATAAATATAGTTTCTCTTAGTAATTTCACTTCATTTTGAACTCTTGGAAAATTTACTATAAAAATAACCACATTACCCATTTGCAAGCAGATTTGGCAATTCCATAATTCCCCCTCTTTTGTATTTTATTGTAAAAGCTTAACAAATGTATATTTATACATATCAAAAAATATTATAACTATTGCATAACATTGTTAATGGCTATACCATTATAACGTAAGAAATTATGAAAAAAATTATGAAAAAATATTGTTATATTAATGGAAGAATTATAGAAGAAAAAAATGCTTGTATAAGTCCCCATGATCTAGGAGTACTGCGAGGCTATGGTGTATTTGATTTTATGTGTACAGCTACTGAAAATAAACCCTTCCTGTTAACTGATCACTGGAATAGACTTGGTAGAAGTGCAAAATCATTAGGACTATTACTCCCTATTTCAAAAACTGAATATGAAAAAATAATAAATAAATTACTTACAAAAAACGGTTACAAAAATTCTGCAATTCGTACAGTTCTTACTGCTGGTGTCAGCAATAACGGTATCACGCTTCCCCAAAAACCAACTTTTTATATACTGATTCATAATATAACTAAAATGCTTCCTGAAAAAAAACTATATGAAAATGGTGCAAAAATAATAACACATGATTTTGCAAGAGATAATTATGCAAGTAAAACAACAAACTACATCGAAGCAATAAAAAATCAAAAAGAAAAAAATCGCCGTGGCGCAATAGAAATATTATATATAGATAAAAGTAATGTACTTGAATGTACAACTAGTAATATTTTTATTATCAAAAATAATAAACTGATGACACCATCTGAAGGTATTTTACCCGGAATAACTCGTAAATTAATATTAAAACTTGCTGAGAAAAATAAAATCAATGTTATCAAAGAGAAAATAACTAAAAAACAATTACTGAATGCTGATGAAATCTTTTTAACAGGATCGGCTAAACACATTTTACCAATCACAAAAATAGACTCTCAAAAGATTGGTAATGGAAATGTCGGTAAATTAACGAAAGAAATTTCAACTCTATATTCTGATTATTTCAATAACTATTAAATACGCTAATATGAAAATAGGCATTATATCAGATATACATGATCAAATAGAAAATTTGAATTGGGCAATGAATGAATTAAAGGTTAAAGATATTTCACACATTTTTGCGTTAGGCGATTATTCATCGGCATATACAGTTGAAAGACTACAAGTAAATAATATTCCTGTACATGCAGTATGGGGAAATTGTGATGGAGACAAGCAATCTATGCTACAAGCCTCAACTAATGAAAATAAAAATATATCTTTTGCAAATGGTGAATTCGATACAGTTGAAATAGCAAATAAAAAATATTTTATAACTCACTTCCCAGATTTAGCTGAACATGCTGCCACAACATTAGAATATGATGCTGTATTTCATGGACATACTCATCACAAACGAAATGAAAAAATAGGCAATACACCCATAATAAATCCTGGAAAATTAGCAATATATCCGCATAATGAAATATCAATTGCAGTTTTTGACACAGAAGAACTTACCACTGAGTTTATTGTAAAATAATATCACAACAGAGTACTCTATTTACATATACTAAACCACTCCTTTGTATCTATACTATTTTCTGAAATAACCTCAGAGAATATGTCTTTTAATTCTTTCACACTTTTTGTATCAAATAGTATTTCCTGACCATCCTCTAAAACTATTTTTTTGATAGGTGTTATTTCAGAAGCAGTTCCTGTAAAAAAAGCTCCTTTAAATTTCTTTATATCCTTTGGAAATATCTCTATTTCACTAATTTCATAATTCAAATCTATACCTAACTCAATAACAGACTGTCTTGTTATACCTGCTAAGATCTTTCCTTTACGTGGAGTTATAATTTTTTTACCATCAACAAAAAATATATTAGCTACAGATCCTTCTGCTATTGCGCCGTTATGATCCAATAGCAATGGCTCATCAAAGTTATTTTTCTTTGCGTCAGCAGATGCCATAAATGAATTAATATAATGACCAGAAATTTTTGCATCACAGACAGTGCTTTTTTCTGATATTCTGGCAAATGGGGATATTTTGACATTTACCTCATCAGCTAAATATTTTGGCCAAGGAAATGCAGTTATGAAAATATTTGTTTTATTCATACCAATCCTCATGCCGAGTGCAGAGTCGTCAAAATAAATAAGTGGTCGTATGTACGCCGATTCTAAATTATTTTTTTGCATTAAAACTTTACAAATTTCATTAATTTCATCCTTAGTTTCACTAATTTCTAATCCCAATTTATCAGCAGAATAAAATAATCTATTAGTATGCTCCTGCAATCTAAATATACCTGTTCCTTTTTTTATTTTATAAGCTCTAATTCCTTCAAAAACACCTGTTCCATAATGAAGTCCATGCGTCATAGGTGAGATATTAGCATCTTCTAATTTTAAATATTCACCATTTAAATAAACTATTAATTTTTTATCAAACATATTTATTATCTAACAATATTATAACTACCTAAAATTGTAACATCTACAAAAGTATTTAGAAATTCAAAAGCGTCTTTCATGTTTTCATCTTCCATGCATCCATCCAAATCCAAATAAAAAATATAATCATTCATTTTTTCGCCTGTCGGAATTGATTCTATCTTTGTAAGGTTTAGATTCTTTATTTTAAAAACAGAAAGTATTTCAAATAAAAGACCTGATCTATCCGTAGTTGGTTTTATAATTACAGAAGTTTTTTCTCCACTTGTTTTTTTAACTTTTTTAGATATTTCTATAAATCTAGTTACATTTTTATCTTTATTACTTATATTTTGCTCTATTACACTTAATTTGTAATAATTTGCCGCATCATTACTGCCTATTGCTGCAATAGATGCATCGGCTGATGCTATTTCCATTGCTTTTGATGTTGAAGATGCTTCAATGACACTAATCCCCTGCTTACGCATTTCATCAACATATTCATTACATTGCACAAGTGCTTGTGCATGTGACATTATAGTTGTAAATTCATCTCCTTGAGAAGCTAATACATGCTCTATAGAATAATCAAAAGCATTTACTATACTTACCTCATTTTGCTGCAATGCCAAAAATGTTTCTCGCACAGAACCATTTATCATATTTTCTATAGGCACTATCCCATGACTAGTGTCTGATAAATTATCAAATACTGCACTTATTGTATCAACTGGTTCAATATCTAATTTTTCATAATTTACCAGTGCTACATTATAAGAATAACTAAATTTTGGACCAAGTGTAATTATTTTATCTATCATGATAATGTTTTTATTAATTTATCTGTAATTTCCATTGAGCGCGTTGCCATATTTCCAAAATATTTTTTACTCTTACTGAAAATTTTATTAAACTTATTTTCATCAGATATATCAACTGATTGAAATAGCTCATCTACTGACTCTTTATATTTTATTGCAACCTCTTTTGCAAATGGATTATACATTTGCATATCAGTATAAAGATCTGCATCCTGTGCCAATATTCTACCAACTCCATACAATCTCATCAAATATACAGGAGTAGCTATTGATTCACCCACCTCTAAATTATAATGTAATTTTTCAAGAGTTGATCCAAGTGATAATGCTGAAAAATGAGTAAGACATTGAATCACTGCCATATTTTTATCATGTTCTTCTTTTGTCATCTCCAAAACATTCAACCCAAGTGATTTCAAAAAATTAATATACCAATCAGTATAACTTCCACCTTGCTCATTACAAATAATAAAGTTTTGTTTTTTGAAATCTGTTGTTGGACCAAATAATGGATGTCCTCCTATGATTTCAATATCATCCCTTACTTCCTGTATCATTGCATCCATTGGCTTTATTTTAACAGATGTAAAATCTGTAACCATACTTCCCTTTTTCACAACTGGCATTATACTTTTAATAACTGCTTCAGTATCTCTAATCGGTACAGTAACTATTATAACATCACCGATTCTAGCAACTTCTTCATTTGTTAATTTAGTATCAGCATCCGCAATCAAAACTTCAAAGCCTCGCTTATGAAACTCATGGGCAAATTTACTACCCATTTTCCCATTACCTCCTATAATTGATATAATTTTTGGTTTCATATTTTTTACTTTTTTATCTAAAATTTTAAATTATTTATCATACGAGCAACATTGTGCTCGTATGATAAATTTATGTTTATACTACCAATGACCAGTAATGCCGGATTTTTCCTTGAGCGTTTCTGGTTCGGGACCAAATCCAGCATCGTCTGACACATTTTCTTCACGATTTTCAACATCAACACTTAACTCAATACTTCTTTCATCTTTTTCTTCTACTTTACTGTCTGACATTTTTAATCTCCTATTTTGTATAATATAAACAAAAAACCCATCTCACTATTGAGATCGGCTTACTTTTGCTAACAATACTATCTTATCTACATCACATTACGAGCAAAAACAAACTGATCTCTTTTAATAAAGAAACCTATAAACCAAAAATACCAATATTGATTTGTTGTTACTTGTTTTTGCATTTCACAAAAATAATATTTAACATATTTATAATTATACATACCAAATTTATTTTGTCAAAAAAATAAATCCCACCAATCTATCAATGTAGATTGGTGGGATAACTGTTTTATAACAACATTACTTTTTCATGAACTGTGCTACATCTTTGATTAACTATCAAAACACAAGAAGCAAAGGGACATTTTTTACCCTCAATTTTTTCTAAACAAAACGCACTACCAGCCAAGACAATATCACACTTCAATCCTGTCTGAATAGCCCTAGGTCTACTTACGGTACATTTTTTACCAGCCAAATTCTGACCTGCTAATCCTTCTGCTCTTAAAACTTGTTTTTCACCTACTGCTCCTGCTCCAGCCATTTTAAGCTCCTCTTTTTTTAAAAAACTTACATTTTAATTGGTGAATCATAATCTTCAAATGGAAATGCCTCAGTACACTCAACGCCTTTAATGATATTTACATTGCCATTAGCATTAAAAGCAATGTAAACAGCGTCTCCAAAACATTTCTTAGCTCCAATACATCTATGTTGCAGAGCTTTTCGTGAACCTGTAATTCCAATTGCAGTAATAGTATCGCCATAATTAGTAACAGAATCAGTAACACATACAACTTGCGCTTCATCATCACTAAGTTGCTGTACGCTATTATTATCCATAATCTTATTTTTAACAACATTAGGAATGCACATCATTTTCTCCTTTTTTTTAAGTAACTGCATTTATAAAACAAAAACCCATCTCACTATTGAGACCGGCTTACTTTTGCTAACAATATTATCTTATCTACATCACATTACGAGCAAAAACAAACTGATCTCTCTGACTAATCAGCAGGACCAACAACAAAATCATTTCCAGAATGTTTGTTATTTGTTTACTCACAAATTCAATATTATTGATTAACAATTTGATTATACAAAATCATAATATTTTGTCAAATCATTATATGTTGTAATGCACTGGAATTTTTTAAAATTACTTGATATAATATATCTACATATGAATAAAAAAAATACATACAAAAATATTTCAAACTTACTCGCAATTTTAACTATTTGTCTATCTTTTTTAGTATTACAAAATTCATTGCTAGTATTTGCAGCTGATGATGTAGATGAAGAAGAAAAAGAAGAAATACTTGATGATAAAGAAGATGAATTAGAAAAATTAGAAAAGAAAGAAAAAAAGTACCGTGATATCATAAATTTAAAACAAAAAGAACAAGATATCATAAATGCTCAAATTAGAAAATTAGAAAATGAAAATTCAAAAATAAAAGATACGATTGAAGATAATGAAAGTGATATAGAAGAACTATCTCAAGAAATCTCAAGAACGAAAAGTGAAATTGAGCAAAAAGAAAATCACATTTCTATTCAAAAAAAGATCCTTCGACAATTTATACGTGAGAAATATCAAAATTATTCAGAAGATTCTAAACATTTTGCACTATTGAATGTTGCTAATAAATATAATAATTCACATAGAGACAATATTTCATATGCAACTGAAAAAGTTGGTGAATTTGTAAAAACAATACACACTGAACAACAATCTTTGCAAAAAGATAGAGAAGAATTTGAAGAAAAATCTAAAAAAATTGAGGACGAAAAATATAAACTTGAACAACGTAGTGAGTATCTCAATAGTTCAAAAGACTACAAAAGAGTTCTTGCTAGTCAAGTAAATGTTGAAGAAGATAAATATCAGACAAAATTATCAAAAGTTTTAGAAAAACAACGGAATATACAACAAGAATTAGATGAGCTACGTATTGGTAATATTTCAAAATTAGACCTAAGTTCATTACCTGATAGAAAGCATGGCTTATTTGCATATCCTGTGAAAAAAGTATTCATTACACAAAACTACGGAAACACAGCTTTTGCTAATAGCTCAACTTTTTATAATTTTCATACAGGTGTAGATTTTGGGGTATCAGCTGGAACATCTGTTTACTCAGTTGCAAAAGGTAAAGTTGTTGATACTAATTTCACAGACTACGCTTATGGTGGATGGGTTGCAATTGAACATGAACTTGATGATAAAAAAATTATAACTTTCTATGGACACTTAAGTAAATTGTCAGTGAAAAAGGGTGAGAAAGTGAAAAAGGGTGAGAAAATAGGTAATTCAGGAGGTATTCCAGGAACACCTGGATCTGGAAATACAACTGGAGCACATTTACATTTTGGCGCATATCAAGCAAAAGGTTTTTATATAAAATATTCAAAATACAGCAGCAATGTTAAATTACCACCTGATGGACTTGATATAAATCCATCATGGTACCTTCCATAGTGTCTACTACATTTCACCTAATTCCATAAAAAATGAAAACCACCAGCAATACTGGTGGTTTTTGAAGGTAATGAAAAAATCTAGCTTTTCTACCTTTTATTTCATCACAATATCATGTTCACCACGCCGCACATCAAAACGATTTGGTTCATCATCTTGATGCAAGACAAGTCCATTATCACCAAATAACTTCTTCATACTTTCTATCATCAACAACATTTGCGATACAAGTGTCGGATGCACAAATCTTGTTGAACGTAGTTCTACTAAATACACAAGAGCTTTTAAATCACCAATTATTCTACATGGTACTCTATACCCCATTGCAGTATAATATTGAGATTCTTCCTTTGTCAGTTTTAATACATCAATATCTTTTTCTTGCTGCAAAATGAATTCATCTGCTTTCTCTCGTAAATCTTTTGGTAATGCCTCTAAATACCACTTTTCAAAGCCATGCTCCCGCGTAAGGAGTGGCAACCTCTGCACAACAGCTCTATGTCTTTGCAAATCACGAAATGATCCAAAATCAAGTAGCAACTCATATCCTAATACACCACACTCAGCAATAGTTGGCGGTAACTCTGTTTTCATTGGCCTATTTTGAATCTGACTTTCATGGTCTTTTAACATGTCACGATCCACATTATCAAAAAGCAATGTGAATTCATTAATGTCAGAATTTGTATAATAATATTCATCTTGCATCCATTGTTTATTATAATTCTCCGTATTTTCAAATCGCTCATGACCAAAAGAACTTGAATACATTTTTTCAAGAGCTTTTTCAGTTTTTTCTGCAATATCACGAACTTCTTCAAGTGGATGATGACGAAGGAGCATTAGCTCATCTGCAAACTGTCGAAAATTCATACGCCACGCAACATTAGTTGTTGCTCCAGCTGGCAAAAATGCTCTGGTTATATCAAATGCTCGTGCTGCAATTGCCTTGTCGTAAATCTTTTCTTTTTCACTATCTTTACACGGAAATTGTTTTTTAAGATGTTCTTGTATTGGCTTTTGTGCCTCCAAATAAAATGTACGCCAATTTTCCATTATTTTATCACCTTCATCACTCCCAGCAGGATTAAGAAATACTTGATCAGAAAAATCAACATATCTTGTTGATGCCTCTTGTCCAGAATATAACCGCCAATCTTGAATTGCTTTTGCAGCAAGCATTGAAATTCCTTCAACAAAGACAGTTGTACTTCCACAATCTCCAATTGATTTATGCCCATAGCCAACATAAAATTGCTCCATAAAGTTTTCAGCACCTCGTTCTTCCAATGTCTTAAGATGGTGATGAATACCCCCAGTTGAACGTGAATGTAATGCCTGCAACATCGCCTCTGCTTGAGCATCTATTTTTGCTTCATTATTAAGAACAAGTACAAATCCTCCTTTTTGTTCAAGATTTTCAATTGCATGTATTGATTTATCTTCTACCATATAATTTTCCTTATATTATTTAATATTTTATTAAATTTAACATTTACAACATTCAACTACTTCTTCATGTATATCATCTATTGAACGTAATTCCTCATTTTTAACACATTGTATACGTATCCAATTTTTATTCTCTCTAGAAAGCCATAAGGCACTTCTACGTGCATTCTCTAGATAGTCGATGCTTTGTTCAACTAAATCTTTTTTACCCTCTTTCTGATATTGTTTTTTTTGTTGTGATTGTCTCAATAATCCAATTGATGTTTTAATTGGAACATCTAAATAAATAACTTTATCTGGCTTAGGTAATTTAAAAACTCCATATTCCATATTGTCTAACCATTTCAAGAATTCCTTTCGTTTATTTGAATCAAATATTTTTCCTCCTTGGTGAATTTGATTTGCACTTACATATCTATCAAGTATAACCACACATCCTTCTTCCATCCATTTCTTCAATTTCTCAGATGATTCAAATCTGTCAGCAGCATAGATAATTGATGTAATATGTGGATCAAGCGTTAAAAAGTCTCCATAATCACCAGTAATACAACCACCAATAAATTCTCCAAAAAAATTATCTTCATATCTCGGAAAATCCATTGTCCTCACATTAACACCATCTTTTTTTAATTTTTTAACAATCAATTTAGTCTGCGTCGCTTTACCTGAACCATCAGAACCATCTATCACGATTAATCGTCCCTTACGTTTTTTCATCAGTAATTATTTAGACAAATAAAGACGGCTTTTCCAATTTCGAAACCGTCCCCCACTACAAAATATTATAGCATACTACTTTTTATATTTTCAACTATTTCTGGAAATTCTTCTTGCAAAAAATGATTTCTATCTTCAAATTCTACAAATACTGCGTTTGGTAATGCAACTTGATACTTTTTACCATCATCAAAACTCACAACAAAATCATCTAGTGAATGATAAATATAAATATTATCACACTGATTCTCTACATTTTTCAAAGACTCTTGTAAATCAAAATCACCTTTAGCACCATAACAACCAGCTACTAAATGCACTTGATTTATATCCACATCTAACATATTTTCTGCCAAATATTTTGCCAAAAAATTAGCACCTAGTGAATGTCCCACAAGAATAGCACCATCTACTACATACGGAAGTAATTTTTCAAACCAAATTAACCATTCATTATATTTTGCATTACGAGATGATGGCATTCCTGGTTTTATAACTTGAAAATTATCCCCAAGACTCTCTTGTAAGCTATCTTTCCATCGTCTTGATGTCACTTTATCAAATTTTTCTTGTGTAAAATCATAATTTTTTAAATACTCTATGTATTCATCATGTGTATCCCATGCGTCTCCACCATGAATTACTATTACTTGTTTTTTATTTCGTCCACTATAATCTTTGACACGGATTTGATTATTCATAACAATTATTTAAAATATTTTACTTATATCAATTCTATACTAAAAATAAAAAGACACAAAACTTTTGTGTCTTTTTGAAATTGCATTTAAAATCTATAATTATATTTGTTCGTAATCACGCATGACTAATTGTGCATCGATTTGCTTCACCATCTCAATAACAACTGAAACAATAATTAATATACTTGCTCCACCTACAGTAAACATAGCTGAATTAGTTAAAAATCCTTGTACAATAATTGGCAATACAGCAATAAGTCCTAGAAATAATGAACCTGTTAATGTAATTCTATTAACAATTTTACCTAAATAATCAGCAGTTTCTTTTCCTGGTCGCATACCTTCTACATACCCACCTTGTCTTTGTAAATTTTCTGCAATCTTTTCTGGATCAAATACCACTGCTGTATAAAAATATGTAAATGCAACTACAAGTGAGAAATATACTACTCCATAAATCCACTGATTTGCAAAAAGATTTGTAAGTGTAGTTCCAAATGATACCAAAGTCTCATTACTCATTTGCATAAGAACACCTCCTACCATACTAGGGAAAAGCACTAAAGAAACAGCAAAGATAATCGGTATAACTCCAGCTTGATTGACTCTTAATGGTAAATGAGTTTTTACTCCACCATATTGACCTCCACCACGCATTCTCTTTGCATACGAAATAGGAATAATTCGCTTGCCTTCCGTTATAAATACAACACCTATAACTGTAGCAATCGCTACTGCAACAAATGCAATGTATGTAAATATTTGAGTTGAATCAAATACAGTTTTGAATTGCATAATAGTAGTAGGCAAACTAGCCACGATACCTGCAAAAATCATAATGGAAATACCATTCCCAAGCTTTTTTTCTGTAATTAATTCTCCTAACCACATAAGGAATATTGTACCTGCAACAGCTGTCATTACCATAATAACAAAATTATACGGTGGTAAATCGCCGATTACACCTTGTGATTTTAATAATGTTATCATTCCAACTGTTTGCAAGATTGCTAGTGGTACAGTAAGAATTCTCGTTATCATATTAAATTTTTGTCTTCCAGCCTCACCGTCTTCCTTATACATTTGTTCTACACTTGGAACAATCATTGTAAGTAATTGCATGATAATTGATGCTGTAATGTAAGGACCAACACCTAGTAATACAATTGAAATATTTGACAATCCACCACCAGAAAACATATTTAGCATTCCTAATAATTGATTTGATTCAAATAACTCCTGCAATCTATCAACACTTACTCCAGGCAATGGAATATTTGCTGCAAATCGAAAAACAACTAAAACGAATAAAATAAATAATATTTTATTACGCAAATCTTTTACTGCGAAAATATTTTTAAACTTACCGAGCATATATTTTATTTCTACTAAACTAAATTAAAATCAAACTTTCTACAACAATACAACATTTATCACTTTTTATCAAGATTGCTCTCGTAATGTTCTATATACCTTCCATGAAATCATCATAGATATTTTGCAAAATTTCAACTGGAGGCTTACCATCCTTTGCCATCACATTCATCTTAATCTTAATTGATGCTGCCTTCACTTCATCTAATTCATCAAAACTACTATTTCCACTCAATGTTTTTTGAAACATAAGCAATGATTCCTTTACATACATTATGAATTTCCTACAATCCTCACACTCAAAACAATCTTCAACTGCTTCATACTTTTTCATTAATTCATTTGCGATTTCCTGTATTTTTGAAACATTATTATTAGTTGCCTTGAATTCTTCATAAATACTATTAAATATTTCTTCATCAATTCCTGTTGTCTGAGACATGATGTATATTTCACCCTTGATCATTTCATCTTGAGTTCTTTCTACACTCCAGTTTTCTTTTTCAGATCTAGAAAATATGCGTTCAATAGAACTGAGATATTCTACAAATGCCTCTGTCGCATCATATTCCTCATATTTGCTCTTTAATTTTTCTGCTACAATATTGACTCGCTCCATTGCATTTTGATTAGATGCAACTCTTTCATTATACACCTCATCAAAAGTCTTTTCTTTTCTCTCCATGTTATTTTCATCTGTTTTTTGTGTCATATTTTTATTCTACTAATAAAAACTATACATCGATATTTTCAACATCCTTTGCATGCGTTTGTATAAAATGCTTCCTCGGCGCTACTTCACTACCCATCAACAAATCAAACACTCTATCAGCTGCTTCAGCATCATCAATGGTGACTTGTTTCATTTTTCGTTTAGTTGGATCCATTGTTGTATCCCATAGCTGTTCTGGATTCATCTCACCAAGTCCCTTATATCTTTGTAATGATATTCCTGTAATTTTCTTATTATCATCATCCATTTCAGTATCATCAACACCTAATTTATGCAAAAGCTTAACTTTCTCATCCTCAGTATAAACATAATGAGCTTTTTTACCTTTTTTTATTTGATACAATGGTGGTTGAGCTATATAAATATATCCATCTTTCACCAAATCTTCATAGTATCTATAAAAGAAAGTCAATAACAAAGTACGAATATGCGAACCATCAACATCAGCATCAGCCATTATTATCATTTTGTGATAACGTAATTTACTAATATCTACCGTATCACCAATTCCAGCACCCATTGCTATTATAATTGGCTTTAGTGTATCTGACTTAACCACCTTTTCCAAACTAGTTTTTTCAACATTTACCAATTTCCCTCTCAAAGGCAAAATTGCTTGAAACATCCTATCTCGTCCCTGCTTTGCGCTACCTCCAGCAGAGTCTCCCTCCACTATATACAATTCAGAATCTTCTGCTCTCCTACTTGTACAGTCAGCTAACTTACCTGGCAAAGTCATTCCTTCCAAGGCACCCTTTCTAAGCACTGCATCTTTTGCAGCTCGAGCAGCATTTCTAGCTCTTGCTGTAAGTAAACATTTTTCAATCATTGCTTTGGCATCTTTTGGATTTTCTTCTAGATACGCAGCAAATTCCTCAGCCATTACACTTTGTACTATTCCCTTTATCTCCGGATTACCTAATTTTTCCTTTGTCTGACCTTCAAACTGTGGATTTTCCAATTTTACATTTATAATACAAGTAAGTCCCTCACTTGTATCATCTGATGTTAAGTTCTTATCTTTTTCTTTTAGAATTTTATTATTTCTAGCATACGCATTTAAAGTTCTTGTAAGCGCTGCTCTAAAACCAGCTACATGAGTTCCACCTTCTGGATTTAAGATGTTATTTGCAAAAGCATGCAATCTTTCTTTGAAAGAGTCCGTGTACTGCAATGATATTTCCACATATACATCGTCTTTGTTTTTTTCTATATAAACAGGAACATTATTTCTAACATCCTTTCCACTATTTATAAATTTTACGAAAGATATTATACCAGAATCAAAATAGAAACTATGTCTCCGAGCTTTATATCTATCATTTTTACCAGTTACTTCACGCACATCTTCAATATCAAGTCTAATCCCCTTTGTTAAATATGCTTGATTTCGTAAGTGCTTTACAACTGTATCAAAGTTAAATGTAGTATCGGGGAAAATAGTAGTGTCTGGTTTAAATGTTATAGTTGTGCCCGTTTCACCCTTTTTGACCTTTCCAATTGCCTTAACATTTTTCACAGGCTTTCCACATTTATACTCTTGCATCCATAATTTTCCATCTCTTTTCACCTCTGCTTTTGTCCACTCAGATAATGCATTCACTACAGATACACCAACACCATGAAGTCCACCAGATACTTTATATCCACTATCATCACCACCAAACTTTCCACCAGCATGTAATACTGTCAATACTGTTTCAAGTGTTGATTTTTTGGTTTTTGGATGTTTATCAACTGGTATACCCCGACCATCATCGGAAACTTCTATTATATTGCCAGGTAAAATTTTCACAGTACATTTAGTCGCATACCCTGCCATTGCCTCATCAACACAGTTGTCAACTGTCTCCCATATCAAATGATGCAATCCAACTAATCCAGTTCCACCAATATACATTCCTGGTCGTTTCCTTACAGGTTCTAATCCTTCCAATACTTGAATTGAGGATGCTCCATAACTTGATTTTTTCTTGTTTGCTTTTTTTGCTGTCATATATCTAATTTGATTTACAGATTTATCTTGTAATAAAATATAACTCTATCATTAACACAACACCTACAACTATAATGGCATCCCACCACACTAATACTTTCATTTGTTGCATAGCAACTATACTAGTCGATAATAATCCTATTAATATTCCTTGACGAATTGCCATACCAACTTCGCCCAATGTAAGCATATCACTTGCCATTCTTCTCCATATCCAGGTTAAAGTCAAAACACTCATTCCCGCTACAGAACAGAACAATGTTAAATAAAAAATGACAAACGCAATGTTGCCTATTTCAATTGGATCTGTAAAAAAAATAATTGCACAAAATGCACTTATACTGATAACAGTTCCAATGCGTATCCCCCATAAATAAGATTGCAGTGTCATAAATTGTATTTTTTTTGTAATGTTCCTCTTTTATAATTATACTCTTTAACCCATATTTTGACAAGGATTTGATTGACTTCTTTATAGAATTACATGTATACTATAAGTGAAAAGTCTTCAGAATAGATTGCTGAATAACCCACTTTTGTGGGATCATGAAACCCACCTGGATTTCAGGGAAAGAATTTATTTTTTCCGATATCTTTTTTAAAGGGATTCATATGCTCTCTTGCATTGAGGACTTTTCATTTACAAAAAATTACACAAATTCAAAAGGCAATCAACATTATATTGATTGCCTTTATATATCTTGTTCCACGTCTCACGGACGTTTACTTTATTTATCAGTCGCCACCATTACCACTATTCAAAAGAATGAACTCTTTTTTCAACATAATTACATCCTCCTTATTGTAGAATCGTTACAATGAAACAGTCAAATATACAATATACCGACTGCGTTAATTACACATATGATACAACATTAATTTAAATAACGCAACTCAAACAACAATAAGTCCTCACACATCTAAGCAAAACACACAACTAGTCTTTGCGAACAGAAGTGATGATTGCTGTGTTATGTGAAAGCAATCTCAAAAGTTTATAAATAATCTGACAGAGGTTGCTTCGTCGTGCCTCCTCCACCCAGGTGGTCCCTCTACTACGCTTTAAATTTAGAATAGTCGCTATACAGCTCCTTTCTTCATTTATCTTGAACAGAGTTCAATTTATTATGCCCTTGTGGTACACCTTGACGCAATGACACACTTTTATGGAGGCTTGTTTGAGGGTGTGAGGAATTACAAACAACAAAAAGATGACTTGTAAAGTCATCTTTTAATATTTATAAATGTTTCAATTGTTCAATTATTTTCTTTTCTGTGCGAGAAAGCTTTGTTGGCACATCTACAATAATTTCAACTAAATGATCGCCTCTGCCAATTCCTCGTAACTTTGGGATTCCTTTACCTCTTATTTTATAAATTTCACCTGATTGAGTTCCTGCTGGTACTTTCATTTTCACATCTCCATCAACTGTTTCAATATTTATTTTATCTCCTAGTGATGCTTGAGCAAAATTAATGTGAGTAGTTGTGCGTATATTATAACCATCTCGTACAAATCTATTATCATGTCTTACATGCACAGTGATTATAAGATCTCCTGCAGGTGCCCCATTAGCTCCAACCTCACCTCTTCCTCCGATAGCAATTGATTGCCCATCATTTATCCCAGCTGGTATATCTACACTTTCCTTTACTTCTTCACGATAATGTCCAACACCCTTACACTTAGAACATTTTTTATCATAAGTCTTACCTTTTCCCATACAATCATCACAAACAGCTTGTTGTGCTATAGTTCCCAAGATTGTTTGCATTGTTTTTTGGACTTGTCCACTTCCACTACATGTTTTACAAGTTTCTTCTTTTGCACCAGGTTCACCACCATTTCCATCACAATGACTACAACTAACTGCTTTATATACAGAAATTTCTTTTATTGCGCCTTTTATTACTTCTGAAAAATCTATTTCAATATCTACCTGAACATCACGACCTCTTCCTTCACCCTGACCTCCACCAAACATATCACTGAACATATCACCCATTCCGCCTCCACCAAAATTAAATTCAAAACCTTGCCCACCGCCAGATTGTTGAAAATCAGAAAAATCAAAACCACCTCCAGCTCCACTGGGTCCACCACCTTCAAAAGTTTGACCAAATTGATCATACTGTGATCTCTTATTTTTATCAGAAAGTGTTTGATAAGCTTCATTAGCTTCTTTGAATTTTGCCTCATCACCACCAGCCTTATCTGGATGATGTTTATGAGCCATTTTACGATATGCTTTTTTTATATCAGCATCAGATGCATCCTTTGACACACCAAGTATTTCATAAAAATCTTTTGACATATTTTTTATAACTTTAATTAGTAATACTCATATTATCATAGAAAATAAAAATTAGCAATCTACTCCTTAGAGTGCTAATTTAATATTTAATATTCCTTATACTACCTCAATACAATGTTTTTATTTACAATTTCATTTCGTACATTAACACTATCTTTAATTTCTTTTTTATCTCCTCCAACTGGTTGACCGACTACTTTCATATTATAACTTCCATTATCTACAAGCATATAATACCTACCTATTACATCAGTTACCGCAAAAGCTTTTTTTATATGATTTTCATCATACAAATTAACAACGGCAAAAGGCACTGGACTTCTACCTTTAGTTTCCACAGTTCCATAGCTTTTTTTCTTTATAAAAAATATAATTATAAAAAATATTATATTTATTCCAAGTAATATGATATTAAATATTGATGGATAGAAATATGTAATTAATCCAGTTATAATAAATCCTATGAAATATAGTGTTGTAAATAAGTATTTTTTCACTAATGACCAAGTACCTGAATATTGCTTATTTTTCTCACTAGCATATTCGCTCCAATTTATAGTTATTGATTCCAATGCTATATTCACACTTAAGACATCATCACCTCCCACAACAAGATCTTTACCTATATATAATTTTCCATATAAATCATCATTTACTGATTCAGTGAATGTTTGATAATCCTTTTTTTCTATACCTAACTTATAGACACCTTCTTTTGCCAAGAAACCAAATCTTCCATCTTTATCTGAATAAGTGGTTTCAAGCTCTTTCATATCAGAATCAAATAAAGTAATTTTTACAGCAGGTATTGGAGCTTTTGTTTCAATATCGAAAGTTATACCCCATCTATTTTTATTTTTACGCTTAACTAAAAAACCAAACATATTCAAAAACATCACATCTTGAACCATTGTTGGAGTTGTCGCAAAAAACGGAATTGCAGTTGAAGCTACTACAAGAGTGGCTCCAGAAACAGTACCTACTATACCCGCTAACATAATTTTAGTCCTATTCTCAGTTATTGTGTCAGTAACAGTTGTATCTATTGTTTCTGTTTCAGTTATGATATCTCTCTCTTTTTCTTCAATTTCCCTAGTCCCCGCTGAAACAACTTCAACCATTTCAGGTCTAAGTCCATCATCTCCAGTATTTGGAATATTTTCTATAATATAATGTTGTGCAAATACAAAACAAGGAATAGTTAAAAATGTAAATAATATTAAGATTAGACTTTTTTTATTCATAGATTTTTGAAAAATTATAATTATTCACTGCTTTATCATTTTGGAAAATACTATTTATAGCGAAGTATTTAGTGATGTTCTATGGATAAATTTGTCCAAAATATATTCAAAAAATTAGACAAAGATTTTATATTACACAAAAATTCTCACCTACTTCATTTATCATAATACCACAAAACCTATCTCATCTTTATATCGCCTTTTAATTTTATATCTCCTTTCAATTTCACTTGTCGAGGATCTGATATTGTAGTTACTGTTGTAGTAAAATTTGTTTCATTCCCATATCCTGTTCCTCCACTATTTATTGCTTTTGCTCTTATGAAATATGTTGTATTTGGAGATAGTCCTACTAGTACACATGAATAAGTTCCTTCTGAATCAATTCCTGCACTACATTCGTTTGTATATGTTCCACTTATAATTCCCCATTCCATAAATCTTTGTGGATTTTCAGATCCATCATCTATCACATTTCCATTTCCTGTTGCTGTTGTTGAATTTATGGATGTTGTATTTTGTGTTGATATAGTTGGTGCACTCAGCGGACAGTCAAGTCCTGCATCATTTATTGTCCAGCTATATGTTGATATGATATTTGATCGCTCTGTTGCACTATTACAATAATTTGCTGATGAATCTAGTTGCACATTATTTTGAAGTGTTTGTGATTCCCATCCTATTAGTGTGGCATCATAGATTGTTGTTGAGAGTCCTGAATTTACAAACATCCCAAGCATATCAGTAACACTTCCTATTTGCCATGAGCCCATATTTTGATTAAATGCGGATGCACCATAAAACACATATGACATATTTGTAACAGATGATGTATCCCATGAACTTAGATTTTGATTAAATGCATCTGTAAAAGAAAATAATTCAGACATATTTATCACACTACCTACATCCCAAGAGCTTATGTCTTGATTAAATACGTCTGCATTAGTAAACATCCTATTCATATTTGTTACACTATTTACATCCCAAGAACCTATATTTTGATCAAATGCTCCTGCATTAGAAAACATCTCATACATGCTTGTAACATTGCTTATATCCCAAGAACTTATATCTTGATTGAACATATTAGTACCTGTAAATAGTCTATCCATATTTATTACATTACTCGTGTTCCAAGAGCTTATGTCTTGATTAAATGAATTTGCACCATAAAACATTCCTGATATATCTGTAACATTACTTATATCCCAAGAGCTTATGTCTTGGTTGAATGTATTAGTAATTGCAAACATGTGTGACATGTTTATTACTGATGAAGTATCCCATAAACTTATATCTCCATTAAATGCTGGTGTATAGTAAAACATATATGACATATTTGTAACAGAGGATGTATTCCAAGAACTTAAATTACCGTTAAACGAAAATGCTTCTCTAAAAGCTTCCCACAATGACGTCACCGAAGATAGATCAGGAGTATCTGTAAAAGTACCTATCATATTAATACATCCTAAAAAAGACCTTTCCATCGAAGTCCAAATTCCTATTCCCCATTGATTGATATCTAAAAGCTTTTCTCTATCTCCTGTGTTATTGAAGTAAATTCTAGGAAATCCAGTTTTTAATCCTGTATTATCTTTTATTCTTATAGTATAAGTTCCTGCAGCTCCATAGTTACATGTATAATTTCCTGTTTGAGCTGTTGCGTCATCTGAACCATCATTATCACAATCTATATTATAGTTATAGCCGCCTCCTGTTGTTGGTATAGTAAATTGTGTATCTGATGAGCTTCCTGTGTTATCTGTTTTTACTGTTATTACAAAATCATTTTCTGGTGGTGTTGAACAATCCAACCCGGCATCGTTTATCGTCCAACTATATGTTGATATAATATTAGCTCTTTCTGTTGCACTATTACAATAATTTGCTGATGAACCTAGAGTTACTCCATTTTGTAATACTTGTGATTCCCAACCTATTAATGTTGCATCATAATTTGCTGTTGATAAATTTGTCGACAAAAATATATTTGTCATATTTGTTACATTGGCAACATTCCAGGTACTTAAATCTTGATTAAATGATGTTGAACGAAATACATTACTCATATCCATCACAGATGAAGTATCCCAAGAACTAACATTTCCATCAAATGCAGATACAACAAACATGCTATTCATATCTGTTATAGATGAGGTATTCCAAAGACTTAGATTTTGATTAAAATTAGGTGCATTATAAAACATATACCTTGTACTCGTTACACTTGATGTGTCCCAAGAACTTATATCTCGATTAAATACAGATGTTCCATAAAACATACCACTCATATTTGTTACATTTGATGTGTCCCATGAGTTTACATCCCCATTAAATACTATTGCATTCCAAAACATAGAATTCATATCCGTTACTAACGACGTATTCCAGGAATCTAAGTCTTGATTAAATACAGAGTTATCAAAAAACATATAACTCATATTAGTTACATTTGATGTATCCCATAAACCTATATCTTGATTAAAGATGGATGACATACCCGAAAACATCTGACTCATATTGGTTACATTTGATGTGTCCCATGAAGTTATATCTTGATTA
>SWBW01009787.1_pt1 | contig 42760 bp, 32 predicted proteins | sample 4693041 | NCBI WGS metagenome assembly SWBW01 (sample SAMN10267271, study PRJNA491770) | bioreactor metagenome | isolation source: DHS bioreactor inoculated with marine methane seep sediment | place: Japan: Omine Ridge, Nankai Trough | collected 2006-05-06 | reverse complement strand
TTTTTGGGCGCGCGGATATTTTTGCGCCACCGTTGGCCAGATGACGGATGAAACGATCAAACAGTATTTGGAGCATCATTTTGAACCTAATCCCAATGACAATTTTAAGATGGAACCCGATTAAGACGCGTCGTTTAGTCGACGCGTATCCGGACTTTCAGTCCGTTATTCGAACCCACCCGCTTGAGCGGGTGGTTGTTTAGTGGCAATAAACGATGATTGATAGATAAACTATGCGGTATTGGTTATTTAATTGTTTGGAGGATATGAATCGATGTGGGATAAGGTCATGAATGTAAATCAGGCATTCATTTGCGAACAGCCCGTGGTTAATGTATTTCCCGGGTGCAGGATAGGAAATGGTTATGTCTGAGTTGAAATATTATATGGTGTGGGACGCAGGCACCCGTTGGTTTCACTGGATTAATGTGCTTTGTGTCACGGCGTTGGCGGTTGTCGGGGTTGTGATTCTCAATGCCGGCGATCTGGGAGTCGACAAGGCCGGCAAAATAACCCTTAAGACGGTTCACGTCTGGATCGGCTACGTTTTCGTATTCAACCTGCTTTGGCGCTTCCTGTGGGCTTTTCTCGGCAACCGTTATGCCCGGTGGTCCGCGATCCTTCCGGGCGGTAGGGGCTATTTCCGGGCGTTGCGCCGCTATGCCGCGGCTTTCTTCTCCGCTCAGCCCGAACAATACGTGGGTCACAATCCGCTAGGCCGGATGTCGGTAGCGTTAATGCTGCTGCTCATGACCGCGCAAGCGATCACCGGCCTAGTGCTGGCCGGCACTGATCTGTTTTATCCGCCCTTTGGCCAATGGGTTGCCCAATGGGTGGCGGCCCCCGGCACCGCTCCGGAAACACTGGCGCCCTATGCGCCGGAAATGTACGATGCGGCCGCCTATGAAGCCATGCGCGCTTACCGCAAACCTGTGGCAGTGGTGCATCTTTACAGTTTTTATACGCTGATCGCGGTCATTGTTCTGCACGTGGCGGCGGTAATCATCACTGAGCTGAGGGAAGGGGGCGGCATTATTTCCGCGATGTTCTCCGGACGCAAGGTTATCAATGGTCATCCCATGGATGATGAGTCCGGCAGCCGGGATTGAAGTTCCGGCCTTTCGTGCGCCTCATGCCCTTGTGTTCCGGAGGGATGAGGCTTAGGAACGCGCATAAAATAACTTCCACAAGTGTGCGGATGAATTTCCGTTGTAGGTGCGGATTTATTTATGCCTATGGGTACTTGTGCCCTAGAGGGTATCCCCACAGTGAGAATACCCTGAAGGGCACAAGTGCATTCGCACCTACATTCCCTAATTTATTCCATGCCCATTACTTAGTGAACCACTCTTTTAAGAAAGACGGTCAGGACGATGACCGCATCCTCAATGCCTTTGAGCGAATGCGGCTCTCCCGGCATGAGATAGAGCAACTGGCCCTCTTGTAATTCTTGCGTCTTGCCCATGGCGGTCAACTCGATTTTTCCCTGCACGCAATGAACGACGATGGCCCCTGGAACGTGGTGATTGGGAAATTCCTTGTTTTGGGGCACGACAAGGCGCGCCAGTTCCATTTCATCTGTTTTTATGATGACCTTGGTCTTTTCGTTGGGCAGATCATTGGCCCAACTGGCAAGGTCGACAATTTCCCCCGGAACCGCGTGATGTGTTGCCATAGCCGTTACCTTCGTCTTGAAAATATAAAATTGGACAGGGCGCGGAAAAATTTGTTCTATTTGATCCCATGAGCGATCGATTGAATCGAGCTTGACCTGCACAAGGATGCCTAACGCCCGCGCGGCTTGATGATGCGCCAGCCGCGCCGCACCCCGCTGCCGAGCAGGAACAGCAGGGCGATGCCGTAACAGCGCCATGAAAGCGAATGATAAATAGGATGATGCCACGGGCATCCTGCAGTTTCACGGTAACCTGACAGAATGGGGTCAACGTGAGGACGCCTCCTGGCAGCCACGTGACGGTGTGCTCGGAGGCGAGTATTTGAAAGGCAGATGTTCGGCTTTCCAGAATCTGGCGCGCACATAGGCTTCAAGATCGGTTCCTTTAAGTTCCTGGCGACTGGATGAGCCATCTTCCAGCGCTTTGGCAAGGACACGCGTGGCGACAACGATGCTGACTTTCCGCAGATCGGCAATGGGGGGATAAATCTGGCCGGCGGCAAGGTAGTGCTCCGCCGTGTAATCGGCCAGCGCATAGGCCGATTCCAGCACCATGGCGTCGCTGATGCGTGAGCATTCCCCCAATACCGCGGCAAAACCCAGGCCGGGAAAGATAAACGCGTTATTGCCCTGGCCGACAGGATAACGGTGACCGTTATAGTCGACGTCGCCGAACGGGCTGCCTGTCGCGACGATCGCCTGGCCTTGGGTCCAGGCAAGGATGTCTTCGGGAATCGCTTCGCAGTTGGCGGTCGGGTTCGACAGCGGAAAGATCACCGGCTGCCGGGTGCTTTTGGCCATGGCTTTGATGATGGGCTCGTTAAACAGCCCGGCGATGCCCGAAAGCCCGATCAGTACCGTGGGCTGAGCGTGGCTGACGACTTCCATGAGATCGGGTATTTCGCCACGGATCTCCCAGTTTTCATACACGTCTTTGAATTGCGCGACCGGCAGTTTATAGGCATCGGTCGTGATTTCCTCGACCACCAGTCCGCGCCCGTCCATGACGAACATCTGCCGGCGCGCCTGCTCGCGGCTCAGGCCGTCGCGCACCATGCCTTCCTGAATCGCGCGGGCGACGCCGACGCCGCCCGCGCCGGCCCCGACCACGACCACCTTTTGGTCGGCCAGCGACTCGCCTTTTTTACGGCAGGCCGACAACAATCCCGCGAGCGCCACGGCCCCGGTACCCTGGATGTCGTCGTTGAAGCAGGGGACCTGATCCCGATATTTCTCCAGCACGTCAAACGCGACATTTTTGGCGAAGTCTTCCCATTGAATAATGGCTTTCGGCCATTTTTTCCTCACGGCGCTGACGAATTTATCCACCAGCTCAAAGTAAGCCTGACCCCGCAGGCGTTTTTCGTGAATGCCCAGATAACGCGGATCTTCGAGTAATTCCGTCCGGTCCGTGCCTACATCGAGATTCACCGGCAGAGTGTGGAAAGGATTGAGCCCGCCGCCGACGGTGTAAAGCGACAGCTTTCCTATGCAGATGATCAATCCGCCCATGCCCTGGTCGCCAATGCCGAGGATGGCGGAAGCGTCAGTAACGACAATCATGCGGATATCATGCAAAGGGTAATCGTCCAGGATGGTTTCCACCCGGTCGATATTGTTGGCGGACAAGGTCAGGCCGCGTGCCGTTGAATAGAGCTTGCTGAATTTTTGAACCGCCAGGCCGATCGTTGGGGTATAGACAATCGGCGTCATTTCTTCCAGGTGGCGCTCGAGCAGTGCGTAAAAAAGCACTTCGGATCGCTCTTGCACGGCGCGAAGAAACTGATATTTTGAAATGTCGTCGGGCTGCCTGCGGTAATTGGTATACAGCCGGTCCACCTGAAGTTCCAGGTTGGTTACTTGCGGCGGCAACAGACCTTCAAGACCGAGGGCGATACGTTCTTGTTCGGTAAAAGCGGTACCCTTGTTGGTTGCGGACAGCCGCAACAAGACAATGCCCCGGACGGAAACCTCCATATAAGGGTTGCCGTTTTCATCCATTTTGTAATCGAAGTAATTACTGAGTCGCGACATGGTTATTCCTTCTATTTGAGCTTATGAATTGCAATATTCAGATTCAACTGATACCGCTCCTGGAATAAAACAGAATTGACGGTTAGATACAGCGTATCGGGTTTTTATCTAATCCGGTAAAAAATTAGCCCTCACGCCCGAAGATAACATGAAAACCAACATACTGATGCTGTCCCGTTGCGGGGCGAATCAATTCGGCCCCGAAAGTACCGCGCAGAACTGTATGGCGGTCCGATGAATGTGCCGGATCAACTTTAAATCATCACGGAGGCCAACATGACAAAAGACACCTTCCAATCGGAGACAGAAACAGGCCGCCCCGTCAGCGCGGAACGAAGGCGCATGCTGGATCAGAACAGCGGCGAGGCGGCATGGCGGTTATGGGGGCCTTACTTAAGCGAGCGCCAGTGGGGCACGGTACGCGAGGACTACAGTAAAAACGGGGACGCCTGGGACTATTTCAGCCACGACCAGGCTCGCAGCCGGGCCTACCGCTGGGGCGAGGACGGCATCGCGGGGCTTTGCGATGAAAAACAGTGGCTGTGCCTTGGTTTGGCCCTATGGAACGGACAGGACGCTATCCTCAAGGAACGCCTGTTCGGCCTGACCAATGAAGAAGGCAATCACGGCGAGGACGTCAAGGAGCTTTATTACTATCTCGATGCCACGCCCAGCCATGCATACCTGAAAATGCTGTACAAGTATCCGCAACAGGCCTTTCCCTATGCGGCGCTGGTTGAGGAAAATCGCAAGCGCGGTCGGGACAGGCCGGAATTCGAACTGCTGGACACCGGCGTGTTCGATGACAATCGCTACTTCGACGTGTTCATCGAATACGCCAAGGCCGGCGTCGACGATATCCTCATGCTGATCACGGCGCACAACCGCGGCGGCGATTTGGCGACGCTGCATGTGCTGCCGCAGCTCTGGTTCCGCAATACCTGGAGCTGGGGCTATGATGTTATCCGCCCGGCATTAGCCGCCGCCGAAACCGGCGGCATTCAGATTCACCAGGCCGATCTGGGCGATTACCATTGCTATTTCGACGGCGATCCCGAATTGCTGTTCTGCGACAACGAAACCAATCTCCGGCACTTGTATAATCAGCCCGCTGACGGCTATTTCAAGGATGCTCTTCATGACTGGCTCATCAACGGCAACCGCCAGGCCGTCAATCCCGAGCAATATGGGACCAAGGCGGCGGGGCATTATCGCTTGTCGGTTCCGGCTCACGGCAAGGTTGAGGTACGTCTGCGTCTGAGCAAGACCCGGAACGCGCGGCCTTTTCATGACTTCAACGAGCTGTTCACCCTGCGCCGCGACGAGGCGGACGATTTTTATGCCGAGCTGCAAGCGGGCATGACCGATGCCGAGGCCCGGCTAATCCAACGCCAGGCCTTGGCCGGCATGATCTGGAGCAAACAGTTCTATTACTACGACATCCCGCAGTGGCTGAATGGCGATCCGGGCACTATTCCGCCGCCGAGAGAGCGTCTCAACGGGCGCAACAGCGACTGGCAGCATCTGAACAATGCCGACATCGTTTCCATGCCCGATACCTGGGAATATCCGTGGTATGCGGCCTGGGACCTGGCGTTTCATTGCGTGACCCTGGCGATAATCGATCCGGTCTTCGCCAAAAACCAGCTGCTGCTGATGACGCGGGAATGGTACATGCACCCGAACGGCCAGATGCCCGCTTATGAATGGAAGCTGGGCGACGTCAACCCGCCGGTGCATGCCTGGGCCGCGTGGGAAGTGTACCAGTCCGAACGCCAAAGCAACGGCGGCATCGGTGATCTCGACTTCCTGGAGCGGATCATGCACAAATTGATCATCAACTTCACCTGGTGGGTCAATCGCAAGGATGCCGACGACAATAACGTTTTCCAGGGCGGCTTTCTCGGCCTGGACAATATCGGTGTGTTCGATCGCAGCACGCCATTGCCGGGCGGCGGCCATATCGACCAGGCCGACGGCACCAGCTGGATGGCGATGTATTGTCTGAATCTGATGCGCATAGCCCTGGAGTTGGCGCTGCATGATCGTGTTTATGAGGATATCGCCACCAAGTTTTTCGAACATTTTCTCTACATCGCCAAAGCGATGAGCGACATCAGCGATCAGCATATCGGTCTTTGGGATGAGGATGACCATTTTTTCTATGACGTGCTGCGTTCGCCCGACGGGACAAAAATCCCGCTCAAAGTGCGTTCCATGATCGGGCTGATTCCGTTTTACGCGGTAGAGGTCATCGGTTCCGAACTGCTGGATAAATTACCGGATTTCAAACGCCGCATGAAATGGTTTCTTGATTACCGTCCCGATCTGGCTTCATTAGTATCCGATTGGAATGAGCCGGGACGCGGCAATCGTCACTTGCTATCCCTGCTTCGCGGTCATCGCATGAGAAAACTGTTGCAACGCATGCTGGACGAGACCGAGTTTTTATCCGACTTCGGCGTGCGTTCCCTGTCGCGTGCGCATCGTGACCAGCCCTATGTGGTCAGTTGCGCCAGTACCCCGATGAGCGTGCATTACCAGCCGGGCGAAGCCGAATCGGGCATGTTCGGCGGCAACTCCAACTGGCGGGGGCCTGTCTGGTTTCCGGTCAATTACCTGTTGATCACCTCGCTCCGGCGCTTTGCCAGCTTCTACGGCGAGGGCTTCAAAATAGAGTGTCCGACCGGATCGGGCAGATTGCTGTCCATCAATGAAGTCGCCGATGAGCTGTCCCGGCGGCTGATCCGGATTTTCCGCAAGGACGCCAATGGGCGCAGACCCGCCTATGGCGGTGACGAAAGGCTGCAAAATGATCCGCACTTTAAAGATTACCTGCTATTTCACGAATACTTCCACGGCGATGAAGGTCATGGCCTGGGCGCCTCCCACCAGACCGGCTGGACCGGCCTGGTGGCGAAATTGCTGCAGCCGCGTCCGTAAGCCAGTATTCAATTTAAAAGATTTAACCACGAAGGACACGAACGCCTCCAAGGACAGGAAATGATCCCGTCATTTCTCTGCATTCACCCCATCCATGGGGATTATGGAGGCGGTAGAATTGCGTCTGGAACAGCAATCGAGAGCACGAAGTTTTAAGTTTTTGATTAAGTTAATTATTTCTTCGTGTCCTCGGCAACTGCTCCTGCGTTGCCTACAGGGATGTAGGTACTTAGCGTGAGCAGGAGCGGAAGCTGCGCCTAAAGCGCCTACTTTTGGTGCTCTACCTCCTGCATCCCTGCAGTCGTTCGTGATCTTCGTGGTGAATAAGGCTTTTTATGACGTTTTTCACTAATTCATTCACAGTCTCGTACCTTTTCTATGCATCTAAGGCGGATAAGCACGATAGGATAATGCGAAGCTCATCAATCGCGAATGATGGGCTTCCTTCGTCAGCCCATCCTATCCGCCACCAAGTTAAGCTTTTCATGGTGAGCTGGTCGAACCTGAACGGTTTAATAGCAGTGAGAACACGCACTGCCTACCATTTTCCTAAGTTTCATAAGGCGGATATGTGATTGCCGTGCCGTCCACCTTGGCGAAAGGCGTCAGCGTGTGCTTTTGCCGGCGTGTCTCGCTGACGATTTCCTCCACGCGAATCCCGCGTATCAGCAAAGCGTCGGCGATCAGCGAGCGATGGCAGCGCCATGGCACGGCCTCGGCGCACATCAATACGATGCGCTCCCGCTTTACCCGATCGATAAGGTCCGCCAGGCTTGCCGCGAATTCCGGGGTCTGCATGTAATCCGCGTAACCGCGAAACGCCTCGTTTCGCCATCCGAGATTTGGCGAATCCGGGCTCGTGCGCCGGAAGCCGCCCAAACCGATAGCGTGCGTATAGCGGATGCCGGCGGACTCAAGCGCCACACAAAACGTGTCGCGGTTAAATTGCGGATTATGGCGCGAGCGCGGCACGGTACGCACATCGATGAGGCGGTCGACCGAGTGCGCCTTGAGCAGATCGATGAATGCTTCCAATGAGCGCGTGGAATGTCCGACAGTCAAAACGATGGGCTGGAATTCCTGTTTCAACATCGATCTCCGGTTACGCGCCGCCTGTTTCGGCATGGATATGTTTCAACATATTGGCGGCGTCTGCGGGACATGGTTCTGTCAGCCGGCCTGAAGCGCCCTGATCCGCGCGCGCAGCTCGGGCAGAAGCCTTTCTTCAAACCAGGGGTTGCGCTTGAGCCAAGGAGTATTGCGCGGCGAAGGATGCGGCAAGGGCAGGTAGCGCGGTGCATACGCTTGCCAATTTCGGGTCGTTTCCGTCAGTGAAGGCCGGCGGCGAGCAGCCAAAAAACGGCGCTGGGCATATTGGCCGACCAGCAGCACCAGTTCAATCCGGGGCAGTTCGGCCAGCAATCGGTTCAGCCAAAGGTCGGCGCATTCGCGGCGCGGCGGCAGATCGCCGCTTTTCCCGCGTCCGGGATAACAATAACCCATGGGAATGATCGCGATGCGCGAGGCATCGTAAAAAGCCGCCTTGTCTATCCCCATCCAGGTGCGCAGGCGCTCGCCGCTCGGGTCGTTCCAGGGAATGCCCGTTGCATGCACGCGCGCACCGGGCGCTTGTCCGACGATGAGAATGCGGGCAGTTGCCTCGGCGCGCAGCACGGGACGCGGACCTAGCGGCAGATGCCGCTCACATGCCCGGCAATTGCGCACGGCCGCCAGCAGTGCCTCGAGAGACGGATATCGGATTTCGGTCATGAGAGTTGCCCGTTTTTATGTAAACAAGACTTAGTGTAGGGCAGGGAACGCGTGGTTCAATAAGGTTGACGCACTGATCGGGTTATAAATTGGCAAGTTTTCGGTCGAGCGTTATGTGAGTTACCGTACAGACGTGGAAAGCGATTGAATGCAATGTATCTGAAATTGCAAGCGCAAGGCAATCAAATGAGCGAATCCACAGCAAAACCGAGCGGACCCGACTTCACCGAAGGCGTGGCATTCTCCAACATCCCCGACAACGAGCCTGTTCTTGGTCATGTGCATGGCGAACCGGTGCTTTTGACGCGGCGGGGCGACGAGTTGTTTGCGATCGGCAATAGATGCACGCATTACGATGCTCCGCTGAGCGAAGGGCTGCTCGTGGGGGATACGGTTCGCTGCCCATGGCACCATGCCTGTTTCAGTCTGCGTACGGGCGAGGCCCTGCGTGCCCCGGCGCTGGATCCGGTCTCCTGCTGGCGCGTGGAGCAGCAGGGCGGCACTGTCTATGTTCGGGAAAAGCTGGAGCCGGCCAGGAAGCAGCTGCCCGCCATTTTGACCGATGTGCCGCGCGCCATCGTTATCGTCGGCGGCGGTGCGGCGGGCAGCGCGGCGGCGGAAACACTGCGACGGGAGGGCTACGATGGCGGGATTACGCTGCTGAGCGCCGATGAGTCGGTTCCCTGCGATCGCCCAAAGCTTTCCAAAAGCTATCTTGCCGGCGTTGCAAGCGAGGAGTCGACGCCTCTGCGTTCGCTCGAATTTTACCGGGAGCAGGGCATTGATTTGAAACTGGGGGCGCATGTTGCCGCGATCGACACGGCCAATCGGCAGGTACAACTCGCCAATGGCAATTGGCACGCCTATGACAGGCTTCTGTTGGCCACCGGCGCCGAGCCGGTGCGGCTCGACGTGCCCGGCGCCGGTCTTGCGCATGTGCATTATCTGCGCACGCTGGCCGACAGCCGCGCGATTATCGACCAGGCGCTCGCATCGCAACGGGCGGTGGTGATCGGCGCCAGCTTCATCGGACTTGAAGTGGCGGCATCGCTGCGCAAGCGCAAGCTTGACGTACATGTGGTCGGACCGGAAGCCTGTCCCATGGAAAAGATACTGGGGGTGCGGGTCGGAAGTTATATTCGCAAACTGCACGAACAGCGGGGTGTTACGTTTCATTTGGGCACCAAAGCCGTATCGGTGGACGAAAGCTCTGTCGTCCTGGAGAACGGAGAAACACTTGAGGCCGACCTCGTTGTTGTCGGCGTCGGGGTAAAGCCGGCGATCGCCTTGGCGGAACAGGCCGGGCTTGCCCTGGACCGTGGCGTCAAGGTCAACGAATACCTGGAATCAAGCGTCCCGGGTATTTTCGCCGCCGGCGACATCGCACGCTGGCCGGATCGGCTCACCGGCGAAGGCATCCGCGTCGAGCATTGGGTTGTCGCCCAGCGCCAGGGGCAGACCGCCGCACGCAACATGCTGGGCTGGCGGGAGCGCTTCGACGCCATCCCATTCTTTTGGACCCGGCAATACAATTTGGGTATCGCTTATGTAGGCCATGCCGAGCGCTGGGATCAGGTTGAAATCGACGGTCAGCTGGACAAGCAGGATTGCACGATTGTTTACCGGCGCGGAGGCAAGAAGCTGGCGGTCGCCGTGGTTAATCGGGATGTCGAGGGACTTCGCGCGGAAGTCGAGTTCGAGCGGGAAATCGCCATCATAGAATGATGGATAAGGATGTTGCAATCCGCTTGCGGCCGTCGCGGTGATCGACGATCAGAACGTTAGCCGCGCTTGCCGCGGCTAACGTTTTTATCTAAAGATCGTTTAAGGGCAGGACGGTTGCAGAGGTGAATGAATTCTCCCCTGCAATGACCGTTGTATAAATCCAGGGAGGCTTTACTCCCTGATTCTAAGCGCAGAACTGCTCAATCCGTTCGATCAGGCTCTGGCTGTCGAGGCCGCACAGGGCCAGCAGTTCCTCACGCGTACCCTGCTCGACGAAGCGGTCCGGCAGGCCGATATTGAGCACCGGCATCAGCACCTTTTGCGCCTGCAGGAACTCATTGACGGCGCTGCCGGCGCCGCCGGCCAGCACGTTCTCCTCGGCGGTCACGAACACGTCATGGGTTTTGGCCAGTTCCAGCACCAGGTCGGTATCGAAGGGCTTGACAAAGCGCATGTTGACGACCGTGGCGCCGAGGTGCTTGCCGGCTTCCAGCGCCGGCGTCACCAGGCTGCCCCAGGCCAGGATGGCGATGCGGCCGCCCCGGTGCCGGACTTCGGCCTTGCCGATCGGCAGGGTGGTCAGGCCGGGCTGTACCGCCGCGCCCGGCCCCTTGCCGCGCGGATAGCGCACGGCCGCGGGTCCCTCATGGTGATAGCCCGTGGTCAGCATCTGCCGGCATTCGTTCTCGTCGGCCGGCGCCATGACCAGCATGTTCGGCACGCAGCGCAGATAGCTGTAGTCGAAGCTGCCGGCATGGGTCGGGCCGTCCGGGCCGACCAGCCCTGCGCGGTCCAGCGCGAACAGGACGTCGAGATTCTGCAGCGCCACGTCATGGATCAGTTGGTCGTAGGCGCGCTGCAGGAAGGTCGAATAGATCGCCACCACCGGCTTGGCGCCCTGGCAGGCCTGGCCGGCCGCCAGGGTCACGGCATGCTGCTCGGCAATCGCGACGTCGAAATAGCGCTTGGGATAGCATTGGGAAAACTTGACCAGCCCCGAGCCCTCGCGCATGGCCGGGGTAATGCCCAGCAGGCGCTCGTCCTGGCCGGCCATGTCGCACAGCCACTGACCGAACACCTCGGTATAGGTCGGGTAGGGCGACGGCGTCGATTTGGGCAGGCAATCCTTGCTCGGATCGAAGGCCGGCACGCCGTGATAGGCCAGCGGATCCTTCTCGGCCGGCGCGTAGCCCTTGCCTTTTTTGGTGACGATATGCAAAAAGCGCGGCCCCGAGATATGCTTGAGGTTCTCCAGGGTCGAGACCAGCATGTCCAGGTCGTGGCCGTCGATCGGGCCGATGTAATTGAAGCCCAGTTCCTCGAACAGCGTGCCCGGCGCGATCATGCCCTTCATGTGCTCCTCGGTCTTGCGCGCCAGTTCCCAGACGCTGGGCATGCGGCTCAGCACTTTCTTGCTTTCCTCGCGCACGGACGAATACAGGCGGCTGGACAGGATCTTGGTCAGGTAATTGTTCATGGCCCCGACCGGCGGCGAGATCGACATCTCGTTGTCGTTCAGGATCACCAGCAGATTGGCGTCCAGGGAACCGGCATGGTTCATGGCCTCGAACGCCATGCCGCCGGTGATGCTGCCGTCGCCGATGATGGCCACCATTTGCTTGTCCTCGCCTTTCAGCTCGGAGGCGATGGCCATCCCTAAGGCGGCACTGATCGAGGTGCTGGAATGGCCGACGCCGAAGGCGTCGTACTCGCTCTCGGCGCGGCTCGGGAAGGCCGACACGCCGCCCTTGGTGCGGATGGTCGGCATGGCTTCCTTGCGGCCGGTCAGGATTTTGTGCGGATAGGCCTGATGGCCGACATCCCAGACCAGCTGATCGGCCGGCGTATCGAAGACATAATGCAGAGCGATGGTCAGCTCGACCGTGCCGAGCCCGGCGGCGAAGTGGCCGCCGGAAATGCTGACCGTGTGGGTCAGGTACTCGCGCAGTTCCTTGGCCAAGGGCTTTAATTGGTCTTTGGCAAGCTTGCGGACGTCGGCCGGCGTGTTGATGTCTTTAAGCAGGGGATATTGATTTAATGTATGCATGTTAATAGAGAGGTTCGCGATAGAACATCAAAATGAGTCCGATCTGAAACAGGGCGGCAACGGAAACGAACCCGGCAATATCCTTGCCCGGTCTGTCCAGTTTTAATTCCAGCCAGCGTCCGCACGCCAGAACCAGTGAGAAAACGCCCATTAAAGTATGACCCACCTGGATAAGAAAAGCGCTTTTGGCCTGGAACCCGATATGCGAATGCGTCAGCAGCATGAGCCCGCCGAAAGCGGCCAGCATGGGGAATACAAAAGGCAATTTGCTATTGGGGTCATGGCTCATCCTGGCGCGTAATTCCATAACGCCCAGTACAAATACCAGTAAGGTCGCAATTCTGTGTTGCAATACTTCGCCGTTATTGAAGGTGCTGTCCCAAAATCCTATCGGACCCAACGGCCAGGATTCGGCGTCGCTGCGGAAAAACAGGAAAACGCCCAAGGCGACGAAACCGAAAGGCCAGTATTTGGCCAGCGGCAGGTATTTATCGAACATTGAAAAAGCGGAGGGCAAGCGCTTTATATAGGAAAGCATTGCCACGAAGCTCATCACGGTCAGGAATATGCCTGAAATATTATGATTGTAGTCAGACCATGCCGTTGCCGCTTCCGAGGGGATCTGGCCTACGATGGCGACACGGCCCGCTTCACCGGCCAGTAAGGCTTCGTGACTCGGCGAGCTGGTGCGGGGAATGCGTGGCGCGAAGGTATCCAGGACTTCCTGCCAGGTAGCCGTCAGATTAGGAATGTCGATAGCCGGCGGCTGTGAAGCGAGACTGGCGGCTGTGAATAACAGAACAACCAGAACCAGGGATTCCGCTTCAATATAATAGGGCACCCGATTGTTTAGAGCATAGTTATCACCGGAAGCACCGAATTGCTGGACGGCGCTTCTGTTCAGCCAGGCAAAGCCCAGGGCGAGCGACAACAGTATGATTTTGACCAATAGCAGATTGCCGTAGCCGGTGCCGATAAAACCGTTCCAGGTGTCGATATACTGTAAGGCGATTGGCAGGCCGGTAATTAAAATCATCGCTACCGAGGCCATGCCGTACAAAGAAAAGCGTTTCAGCATGATAGGCCAGAGCTCGGCTGGAACCCGCATATTGCTGCGCAATAACCAGATGTTGACCAATTGGAAAATGCCGCCTATCCAGGCGGCTGCGCCCAGTTGGTGGGCAACGGTCAGCGCCATCAGCGGGACCTGATTGTCAAAGCGCCCGGCAGCATGCACGAGCCAGGCGCCGGAAATGATCATCGGTACCGCTATGTAGCCCGTCGTCATCCAGTGCTGGCGGGAAAAAGGGTTCTTGCTCAGGTACAGGTAGGCGTAGCCGGCCACCAACAGCGTTAATACCATGCGAATCAGGCCGCCGGTAAATTGCGTGGTGTCAGCGAATTCAGGAAACGGCCATCTCCCCAGTATGGCGGCCATCAGCCAGATTTTAAGAACGATCTTGAAAAGCTGAATCAGTGCCAGGGCAAAACCGCCTTTATATAAAAGGGCGATGGTTTTTTCCAATAACGCGTCGGTATATCCGGCATGACTATACCAAGGGCGTAAAACAAAAAGTCCCCAGAATAAACTGCCTATCGCTAATGAGTAACAAATCAGATCGACTCCGCCAACCAGGGAGTCGAGAAAGTCAGCTATGGCTTCCATTATTACAACCTATCAAGATTTGGCGATTGTTCCTGCCCTGCTTGATCTTCTCCTTCCGTGGAGTCGACAACAAAGTGAATGACGTCTTCAGTCAAATGGCCGTCGGCCGCAAAGATTTTAAATCTGAGGGCATAGTTGCCGGGGGCTAGTGGCGGGATTTCCACCACGATGCGGCCGTTCTGCTCACCTTTTGTCGCCTTTAATAATTCATGCCGATCACCTTTGCTCACCAGAAAGATCTGGGACAATCCGAGCTCAACCTGGGAATTGAATGTCAGTTCGACTTTTTCCGCGCGGTTGGCGTGAATAGGCGCGATTTGTAAGGAATTATCCGTTACCACGGCATGAGCGGAAACTGTTTCTAGCTGCAACAGGCTCAGTGTTAACAGGCTTAATTGGAATAATCTTTTCACAGTCGTTATCCTTTTTTGTTTTTCATTGCATGGCTGGCCAGATTTTTGCCTAAATCCCAGATAGACCCAGGTATCTGGTGGGTGTCGGCGATGACCTTGTCAAAAGCCGTAACGATATGGTCGCGGTCTTTTTGGGTCAGGTTTAACGGCGGTAGCAGCTTGACCACGTTCATGCCGTGTCCGGCCACTTGAGTCAGTATGTGGTGTTCCTTGAACAATGGAATGGTGATCATTTGGCAGAACAGGCCTTTGTTGGCCGCTTCCAGCATCGCCCAGGCGGCTTTCAGAGACAGGCTTTTGGGCGAATTGAATTCGATCGCGATCATCATGCCTTTGCCGCGCGCTTCTTTCAGGAATTCATATTTGCCGGCCATGGCGTTCAGGCTGTTGATAATGTCGGTGCCGACTTTGTTGCTGTTTTCGACCAGGTTTTCGGCTTCCATGACATGCAGCGTGGCCAGGCCTGCCGCCATCGCCGCATTGTTTTTGGAGAAAGTCGAGCCGTGCACGACGGCTCTGTCCATGCGGTTAAATACGGTATCCATGATTTTCGATGTCATCGCGACCGCGCCGACCGGAACGAAGCCGCCAGACAAGGCTTTTGCCATGCAGATCATGTCGGGCTTGACGTTCCAGTGATCGATCGCCCAGAACTTGCCGGTTCGTCCCAGGCCTGTCTGGACTTCATCGGCAACGAATAACGTGCCGTATTTTTTACACAGGCGCTCGACTTCAGGGAGGTAATTATCGTCGGGAACATTAACGCCCTTGCCTTGAATGGGTTCGATGATAAAGGCGGCCACATCTTTATTGCTTAACGCTTTTTCCAGCGCCTCAAGATCATTGAAAGGGATGGCGCTGCAGCCGGGCAACAGCGGGCCGAAGCCCTCGCGGAAAATTTCTTCGCCGTTCAGCGATAACGAGCCCATGGTCAAGCCGTGGTAGCCGTGCTCGCAATAAACAATTTTTTCGCGTCGGGTGACATAGCGGGCAAATTTGATCGCGGCCTCGACCGATTCAGTGCCTGAGTTGCAGAAAAACATCTTGGTCAGGTTATCGGGCGTGGTCTTCAGAATTTCCCTGGCCAGCAAGCCGCTGAGAACGGAAACATCAAGCTGAACCAGGTTGGGCAGTTCCAGGGTCAGGGTTTCGGTCAAAGCCTTGACCACGGTTGGATGATTGCGGCCGATCGCAAAGACACCAAAACCGCTCAGTAAATCCAGGTACTCGGTGCCATCCTGGTCATACAGGTATTGACCGACAGCTTTTTTGTAATGGCGATCATAACCGATAGTTTTTAAAACCCTGACCATTTGATTGTTCAGGTGCTGCTCGTGCAATTCAAATTTATCGGTACTGTGTTGGGAAAACAGTTCGGCGATGCTAAAAGACATTAAGGACCTCAAAAAATTTAAATTCTTTTGCTGTTTGTGTTCGGGTGAGTGCTAAAAGCAGGCAGTCGCATCAAAGAGCAAATAAGTGTGAAAATGATTACCATGAACGACAGTAACCGGCTCGCGGCCTCTATACCTGCCTGAGCGGCAGAAATTAAGCTAAGAAGGCTGCCCATAACGTCGACTATCTTTGGCAGAGTGGCATGCGGAAAGGCAACAGCGCTGGAGATAGTGATTAAAGAGTCTGCGTTATTCATGAAGGCTTTACCTAATTGTGCCTTAGTAACCAAAGCCGTTAATTATATCAAGCTGTTTGGCAACCAATTTTAATTTATTTTTGGCAGCGTTGAAATGCAGTCCCAGCTTGATTAATCCGGGCAGTTCAAGGGGGTGCAATGTCAGAAATATCAATAGTTTGCCTATAACCACATCGCCTTGGTCATTAAGCGAGTGATCGATGGCTTTGGGCAGGTTCATGTTAACCGGGTCGACAATCGCACGGATTGCCAGGAAAGGCAGGGCGTGTTGCCTGGCGATCTTGGCGACGGCAATGCTTTCCATATCCAGGGCAATGGCGCCGGTTTGGACATGGAGCTGTTTTTTGTCTTTGCTGGACGAGACAATGCGCGAACTTTCGGCCAGGCAGCCGGTATGAACGGTAGTTTGTGCCGATAGAATATTTTTGGCGTGGTTGTGCCAGTCCGAGGCGATGTCAAACCGGACTTTATCCGCATCGATCAGTGAATCGGCCAGGGTAAGGTCTCCGGGTTTCAATGATGCGCCGAGGGCCGCGGCGCATCCCCAGCTGATCAGTCGGGTTACGCCTCTGGAGACTAACAGTTCAGCGGCGGTTTGTGCATATTCAGGGCCGGCGCCTGAATATGCAACCAGAACTTTGTCGGATATAAAAACACAGTGCCCTTTTTCAATGTTTTTTGATGTCAGGGTACCGAGTTCTTCCTCTAGGGCAACAACGATTCCGGTGATCACTGTTTGTTAAGCTCATTGCGGTATCTGGCAAGCGCCCATAACGGGAAAAACTTGTCGTAGCCGTGATATTTCAAATAGAAAACTTTTGGAAAGCCAGGGGCCGTGAAGCATTTGTCGTTCCAGACGCCATCAGCCTGCTGATTGCGCAGTAGAAAATCAATGCCGGCTTTTACTTCGGAACAATGAGCCTCGCCGGCCGCCATTAGGGCCAAAAGCGCCCAAGCCGTCTGGAAGGCTGTGCTGAACCGGTATTTTCCGCTGTATTCAAGGTCGTGATAGCTGTAGTTGTCTTCGCCCCAGCCGCCGTCCTCACGCTGCACGCTTTTTAACCATTTCGCAGCTTTGGTGAACATGGGATCATCTTTAGGCAGGTTAGTTTGCTCAAGTCCCAGCAGTACCGACCAGGTGCCATAGATATAATTGGTGCCCCAGCGTCCAAACCATGATCCGTCTTCTTCCTGTTCATCGCGCAAGTAGTTGATGGCGCGTTCGAGGGCCGGCAGATATTCGTCGTGATCCTTGGCTACACGCGCCATCAGCATGGCGCAGCGTGCGCTGACGTCAGCGGTAGGAGGGTCCAGCAAGGCCCCGTGATCGGCAAAAGGAATCTCATTCAGATAATAATAGGTGTTGTCGGCATCAAAAGCTCCGTAACCGCCATTTTTAGACTGCATGCCGGCTATCCAGCCGGTAGCCCTGTGCACGGATTCGTCCATGTCGGGCAGATCCGATTCGGCCATTCCAAACGCGACTACCGCCGTATCGTCAACATCAGGGTAATGCGGATTGGCAAATTGAAACGCCCAGCCGCCGCCTTTCAAATCGGGTCTTGAAACCCGCCAGTCGCCCGGCTCATCGGATAATTGTTTGCTTTTCAGCCAGTCATAGGCTCGTTTCAGGCTTTCGCGATTGCCGGATTTGTCGGCTTCCACCAAGGCAAGGGCGGTAAGTCCGGTATCCCAAACCGGCGAAACACAGGGCTGACAATAGGCCTCGTGCTCGTGGATAACCAACAGTTTGTCGATGGCTCTACGCGCCGTCACGACCAGTTCATGGTCCTTGGGCATGCCCAGTAGCAGCATGGCTTCATAGGCGTTGACCATGGCAGGGAAAATGGCCCCGAGGCCGTCTTCGCCGTTCAAGCGCTCGATAAACCAGTCTTTGGCTTTTTCGATCGCAAGCGCATGCATTTTTTTAGGGATTAAAGGGCGCGTTTTACGGCCCAGTTTATCCAAGGCCAGAAAAAACTTGTTTAAAGGCGTGCTTTCCTGGAAATAATTTTGTTCTTCATCCGGATGGGTAATGAACAGTTCCAGTATATCGACTTTGTTAGGATTCTTGGCGGTCGCTTTCAACGTGCATAGAATAAACAGCGGTACCATTACGGTTCTGGACCAGTACGAAACTTTATCCAGGTGGAAAGGAAACCAGTTCGGGAACAGCATGATCTCCACCGGGATATAGGGCACACCGCGCCACGGCAATTGTTCGAAGGTCGCCAGGGCGATGCGGGTAAAAACGTTAGCCTTGGCGGCGCCCCCTTGACTCAGAATGAAGTTTCTCAGCTGCACCATGTGTGGCGCATGAATAGAATCGCCGGCCATTTTCAGGGCGTAATAGACTTTTACGCTGCAGCTGATATCGCCGGGGCCGCCTGTGAATAGCGGGTAACTGCCATCCTTGGACTGACGTGATCTTAGGTAATTGGCTATTTTGGCCTGTAACAGTTCGTCGATCTCACCTAAATAATGCATCATCATGATGTATTCAGCCGGAATCGTGCAGTCCGCTTCCAATTCGAATACCCAAAAGCCTTCTTCGTGTTGCAGGCTTAATAATTTTTCTTGAGCCTTGCTGATAGCCTTGTCGAGGTCCAATGCATGAGAATTAATAGCAGTCGATGAACTTTGTGCAGTGCTGATATTTATCGCTGTAATTGCTTCAGTAAACATGGGGTGTGTCCTTAAAGATCTGACTTGGATTTTGAGGATGGCGTTGTATAGGTCCAGTCGGGTGTTTTGAGTTTTCGACCGGTTAAACTGAAAAACAGGGAAAGCATGCTATTGCTGCGTCCGGCTACCTTGGTGGCAAGAATGGTGGCTTTGACACTGTTGCGTGAAATTTTGACTTGGCTGGATTTGTTAAAATCCAGATTTTGTTTGATTTTTCGCAAGGTCAATACCGCCATGCCGAGTGCCCATAGGCAAAAGTTACGGATGCCGGTTTCATGCGCAGGAATTAATTGTGTATAGATCAGGGCGTTATGCAGGTGGTCATGAGCAATGCTGATCAGATGCTCAAGACCTTTCCTGAAATTTTCATCATTGGTTTCAGGCGTCAGGTTTTTAAGATCAAATCCGGTTTCGGTGAAAATATCCTGCGGCAGCCAGCAGACGCCGCGCTGCGCATCATCCCAGATATCTTTCAGAATGTTGGTCATTTGCAAACCTTGTCCAAAGGAAATCGACAAGATCAGGAGTTGCTCGCGATGTTGGGCAATTTCGGTCGAGTAATGACAGAAGAGTTTAGCCAGCATTTCACCTACACAGCCGGCAACGTAATAGCAATATTTGTCCATATCGGCCAGTGTAGGCAATCCGCCCCGCAGGTCCATGGCCTGATAGATCGGCATGCCTTCAGCCATGGTTTCGACGCAGCAAGCCAGGGCTTCGATTTGAGCGGGGTCGAATTTGTGCGTGATTTCTATTACGCGCGGTAATACATGAATCAGAGTGTGTTCAGCCGGAATGGTCTGGTCCGAGAGCAATGGCGCTAGCTCGACGGCAAAGGGCTCGGAGTTGACGCCGGTTTTGACAACGTTGATAAATTCCGAGCAAAAATATTTCTTTTGCTCCGGTGATAAGGAGACTTCGTCTTCTATGGTGTCGACGATGCGGCAGAGCAGGTAAGCATTGGCTACCGCACTATAAAGTTTCTCCGGCAGCTGGGGAATGGTTAGCGCAAATGTTCTGGATACACCCTCAAGCAGTAAGGCCTGAAATTCATCATCAGATAATTTGCTGAGTGATTTGGGGTTTTCCAGGGAAATTTGAGTTCCGTTCATGGTTGTTTTTATGTCTACTTACGGTTTTTAGTTTTAAGTGTAGTGCTGAAGGCAATGATAGACTGTTTGTTGGTATTTTGCAAAGCAATGTTGTTTTGTTGCCAATATGCCAGTTAAGAGAGATTTTTGAGGGGTTTATTGAGAATAAAAACAGGGGTTTAAGGTTGTCTGTTGTGTTGATGCAAATTAACTTGGCGATATACTGCGTAAAGACGGACAGGCATAATTTATCGTAAAAACTGGAGTCGGTCATTAAAAGATAGTATTCTAGCGCCCCAATGGATAAGCGCTTGTATTATTTGTGTTATATGGCAAAGCGAGTTAATTCGTTGATCTTAATGATGCTTAAGTAATGAAGTTGTATTTTCAGTGAATATTGTTTTGTTGTTGTTTTGTTGCAACGCGTTTATTATTCGTTTAAGAATGTGGTTTCAGGATGACCTGTAAAAAAAGGGGTTGTCGTCAGTTTATTGAAATATTTTTGGAGGGTTTACCCGTGGGAGTTCCTTTACGTCAACAGTTGGCTGTAGGCAGTTATCTGATCAAGCAAAAGTTGAAAGGGGTTAAGCGATATCCTTTGGTTCTTATGCTGGAGCCTTTGTTTCGCTGCAATTTAGCCTGTGCGGGCTGCGGTAAAATTGATTATCCTGACGATATTCTGAACAAGCGTCTTTCAGTTGAGGAATGCTTACAGGCGGTGGATGAGTGTGATGCGCCAATGGTATCGATACCGGGCGGTGAGCCTCTGATACATAAGGAGATGCCGCAGATTGTTGAGGGCATTATTGCGCGCAAGAAGTTTGTTTACTTGTGTACGAACGCTCTCTTACTGAAGAAGAGAATCAACGATTATAAGCCTTCGCCTTACCTGACTTTTTCCATTCATCTTGATGGCATGCGAGAGCGGCATGATGCCTCGGTATGTCAGAAAGGCGTTTTTGATCAAGCTGTTGAGGCTATAAAGCTGGCATTGGGGAAAGGTTTCAGGGTTACGATAAACTGTACTTTGTTCCAGGGCGAAACACCGGAAGAAGTGGCCGAGTTTCTTGATTATGCAATGGAATTGGGAGTGGAAGGCATTACCATCGCACCGGGCTTCAGCTATGAGCGGGCGCCGCAACAGGACGTATTTATCAAGGGCAGGGATGTGAAGGAACTGTTCCGCGGTATTTTTAAAATCGGCAAAAAACGCAATTGGAAGCTGAATCATTCCTCGTTGTACCTGGATTTTCTGGCCGGCAATCAAAGTTATAACTGCACGCCCTGGGGTAATCCGACGCGCAACGTGTTTGGTTGGCAAAAACCCTGCTATTTATTAGCCGATGAAGGTAACGCGGCAAGCTTCCAGGAGTTGCTTGATGGTACGCCATGGGATAAGTATGGCACGGTCAATAATCCCAAATGCGCCAGTTGTATGGCTCACTGCGGTTATGAGGCTACTGCCGTCGAAGACATGTTGAAAAATCCGTTGAAAGCCTTGTTGACCTCTGTTCGCGGTCCGAAAACCGAAGGTGTCATGGTGCCCGAGCCTGTGCCGGATTATGTGCGCGAGAAACCTGCGCCGACAATTTCCGGTATCCCTGTCAGAATTGAAATAATCGAATAAATTGTAATGATTGACGCAGGTTTGTATTTGTCCATTGTGGCGGTAGCAATCTGGTTGATTGTTTTGCTGCTGCCTTGGCGACCGTGGAGTGTCAGAGAGGCGCTGGAAGCGGACTCGTCTGATTATGAACAAACTGACCTCAGTGACATTACCGTGGTCATACCGGCGCGTAATGAGGAAGAGTTTATCGGCAAGACGTTGGAGGCTCTGTCGCATCAGGGGCGTGGGCTTAACGTCATCGTCGTGGACGATGAGTCAACTGATGGAACGCTCGCTATTATTCGTCAGAGCAATCTGCAAGCTTTGAAGGTTGTCCGGTCAGGCTCGTTGCCGGCTGGATGGACAGGCAAATTGTGGGCTCAGGAGCAAGGACTCAAGCAGGTCGGGACGCCTTATACTTTATTGCTTGATGCGGATATAGTATTGCGTCCCGGTATGATCAAAAGTCTCAAGAACAAGCAGGCGGCGGAAAGTGTTAGCTTTGTGTCTCTGATGGCGGTATTGCGGTTTGAATCGTTCTGGGAAAAGCTGTTGATGCCTGCGTTTGTGTTCTTTTTTAAGATGATTTATCCGTTTGCCCTGGCTAACAGGCCTGATAGCAAAATGGCCACGGCGGCGGGCGGCTGCATTTTTGTGGAAACAGATGTATTGCGTCGAATAGGCGGTATGGCTTCTATTAAAGATGCGCTTATCGATGATTGCACGTTGGCAAAAACAGTAAAATCCGCCGGGTACAAAATCTGGATGGGATTGACACATGGCGTATTGAGTCAACGCCCCTATAGGTCACTGCGTGACATATGGGATATGGTGGCGCGCACGGCCTATACGCAGCTTTATTACTCGGTGACATTGTTACTGATTTGCACAATGAGTATGCTGGCTATGTACTGGCTCCCTGCATTCGGCTTATTTTATTTTCAAGGTGGATCGGTTCTATTAAGCTTTCTGGCAATCTTGCTAATGGTGCTGATATACAGTCCGGTATTGCGATTTTACGCATTTAATCCGGCCTGGGGTTTCATTTTGCCGTTGATCGCCAGTCTTTACTTGTTGATGACCTGGACTTCTGCGATACGTTACTGGAAAGGAGAGCGTTCTAGATGGAAAGGACGTGTTTATCAAAAGATATAAATATGCTTTATAATTACGAGGTTTTTTGATTATGGTTTTAAAAAGTATAAAGTTAGCATGGGTCTTGATGTGGTGTTTCTTTATATCGGCAACGGCTTATGCTCAGGAAGAAGGCGCGGCTACGGCAAGACAGGTAGTGGAAAAATTCCAGGCGGAGCTGATCGACGTTATGAAAAACGGCAAGCAATTAGGCTATGCCGGCAGGTACGATAAGCTTAAGGATCCGATTTCCAATAGCCATGATTTGACAAAGATTGCTCGGATTGTGGTCGGTAAGGAATGGGAAAAGCTATCCGAAGCTCAACAACAAGAACTCGTTGATGTGTTTAGCCGTCTGAGTATTGCTTCTTATGCCCATAATTTTAAAGATTACTCAGGAGAGTCATTTGTATTCGATTCGGAAGAGGAAACCACTAGAGGCGGAGTCGTTGTGCATTCCCATCTAGTGATACCCGGCGAAAAAGATGTGAAGTTCGACTATATGCTGAAAGAAAAAGGCGATAGCTGGCGCATTATTAATATAATAGCTAATGGCGTCAGTGATTTGGCTTTAAAACGATCAGAGTACACTGCTATTTTACAGCGTGAGGGATTCGACGCCTTAATAGCCAAAATCAACGAAAAAATTGATAATTATTCAAAACAGTAGGTTTTATTAATGAACAAGCCCAACGGTAATCGGAACGGTAAAATCAAACAGACTTTGTCAGGTATGCTTATCGGAGTCGCTGTTACTCTGAGCGGCTGTGCAAGCACCGGCGGTGTTGAACAGCAAGTGGAAGTGAGTCCGGTTGATCCTTATGAAGGTTTCAATAGAAAAATGTATGCTTTTAATGATACCGTTGATGACTATGTCGCCAAACCTATTTCAGATGCGTATAAGTTCATAACGCCGCAATTCGTGCAAACGGGCGTGTTCAATTTTTTCAATAACTTGAAAAACATTAATGTTGCTCTGAATGATGTATTACAGGCTAAATTCCAACAAAGTGCTCAAGATTCCGGTCGGTTTTTGATTAACACGACTGTAGGTTTGGCTGGGCTGTTTGACGTTGCCAAGCAGTTCGGGCTGGAGCAGAATGAGGAAGATTTCGAGCAGACACTGGCTGTCTGGGGTGTGCCTCAAGGCTCTTATCTGGTATTGCCTTTCCTGGGTCCTTCCACGGCGCGTGGCATTCCCGGGTCGATATTTGACACAGCGGCCAACCCGGTCACTTATGTAGGCGCACCGGTGCAATTGGTTGCCATGCTCAATGCGCGGGCTAACGCCGAAGGTGCCTTGAAATTCATTGATGAAGCGGCGCTGGATCCTTATGTATTTACGCGCGAGTCTTTTTTGCAGTGGCGTAAAAGCCTGGCATTGGATGGCAAAATCGATCCATCTGACGATTTGTTCGAGATGGATGAGGACTTGTTGCTTGAAGAGAGTGAAAATGAGGCCTCCGATCAGGAGACGGCTATTTCCGGAGATATGGCTGCCGAACAGGATGAGGCCGGCAATACTACTAATCCAAGAGCCTTTAATTTGACTTTAAGCGCCGATACAAAAGAATTTGAGCAAGTCTCTGATTCATTTAGTAGCACTGCTCAATCATTTGACTCGACAGCCAGGTCTTTCGAAGAGGCAAGCAATAAAATAGATCGGCTGACGATCAAATGATCTCCAATGGGGCTACAGGGATGTGGCTCCAAAAGCTCTAAAAGTGCAATAAAGAATGGACTTCGTAACCGTTAAGTTTTTCTCTTCCCGTTAGAAAGTCCAGTTCCACTACAAACGCGCAAGCTACGACTTCAGCTCCGAGTTTTTCAATCAGTTCACAGCTGGCCTTTGCGGTTCCCCCCGTAGCCAATAAATCATCAATCAATAATACGCGATCGTTTGGCTCAAAGGCATCAATATGCGCCTCAAGCGTAGCCGAACCATACTCCAGATCATAAGATACACTTTGTACGTCATAAGGCAGCTTGCCTGGTTTTCTTAAAGGCACAAATGGAAGTCCCAACTCCCAGGCGACGAGTGAGCCAAAAATAAAACCCCGCGCTTCCATGCCGGCAACTGCCGTGATATCCCTGCCCAGAAAAGGGTGGAGCAACTGGTGGACGGTCAAGCGTAGCGAGGCCGGGTCTTTTACCAGCGGTGTTATATCCTTGAAGATGATGCCTGATTTTGGGAAGTCGGGAATATCACGGATTTTGTTTTTAAGTCTGTCCATTGTTTTATTATTCTGTATTTTTGTAATCAGTAGGGGTGAGAATAAAGGCTGCCGGCTGTCCTGCACTCTAAGCGCAGAACTGTTCGATCCGTTCGATCAGGCTCTGGCTGTCGAGGCCGCACAGGCCCAGCAGTTCCTCACGCGTACCCTGCTCGACGAAGCGGTCCGGCAGGCCGATATTGAGTACCGGCATCAGCACCTTTTGCGCCTGCAGGAACTCATTGACGGCGCTGCCGGCGCCGCCGGCCAGCACGTTCTCCTCGGCGGTCACGAACACATCATGGGTTTTGGCCAGTTCCAGCACCAGGTCGGTATCGAAGGGCTTGACAAAGCGCATGTTGACGACCGTGGCGCCGAGGTGCTTGCCGGCTTCCAGCGCCGGCGTCACCAGGCTGCCCCAGGCCAGGATGGCGATGCGGCCGCCCCGGTGCCGGACTTCGGCCTTGCCGATCGGCAGGGTGGTCAGGCCGGGCTGTACCGCCGCGCCCGGCCCCTTGCCGCGCGGATAGCGCACGGCCGCGGGTCCCTCATGGTGATAGCCCGTGGTCAGCATCTGCCGGCATTCGTTCTCGTCGGCCGGCGTCATGACCAGCATGTTCGGCACGCAGCGCAGATAGCTGTAGTCGAAGCTGCCGGCATGGGTCGGGCCGTCCGGGCCGACCAGCCCTGCGCGGTCCAGCGCGAACAGGACGTCGAGATTCTGCAGCGCCACGTCATGGATCAGCTGGTCGTAGGCGCGCTGCAGGAAGGTCGAATAGATCGCCACCACCGGCTTGGCGCCCTGGCAGGCCTGGCCGGCCGCCAGGGTCACGGCATGCTGCTCGGCAATCGCGACGTCGAAATAGCGCTTGGGATAGCACTGGGAAAACTTGACCAGCCCCGAGCCCTCGCGCATGGCCGGGGTAATGCCCAGCAGGCGCTCGTCCTGGCCGGCCATGTCGCACAGCCACTGACCGAACACCTCGGTATAGGTCGGGTAGGGCGACGGCGTCGATTTGGGCAGGCAATCCTTGCTCGGGTCGAAGGCCGGCACGCCGTGATAGGCCAGCGGATCCTTCTCGGCCGGCGCGTAGCCCTTGCCTTTTTTGGTGACGATATGCAAAAAGCGCGGCCCCGAGATATGCTTGAGGTTCTCCAGGGTCGAGACCAGCATGTCCAGGTCGTGGCCGTCGATCGGGCCGATGTAATTGAAGCCCAGTTCCTCGAACAGCGTGCCCGGCGCGATCATGCCCTTCATGTGCTCCTCGGTCTTGCGCGCCAGTTCCCAGACGCTGGGCATGCGGCTCAGCACTTTCTTGCTTTCCTCGCGCACGGACGAATACAGGCGGCTGGACAGGATCTTGGTCAGGTAATTGTTCATGGCCCCGACCGGCGGCGAGATCGACATTTCGTTGTCGTTCAGGATCACCAGCAGATTGGCGTCCAGGGAACCGGCATGGTTCATGGCCTCGAACGCCATGCCGCCGGTGATGCTGCCGTCGCCGATGATGGCCACCATTTGCTTGTCCTCGCCTTTCAGCTCGGAGGCGATGGCCATCCCTAAGGCGGCACTGATCGAGGTGCTGGAGTGGCCGACGCCGAAGGCGTCGTACTCGCTCTCGGCGCGGCTCGGGAAGGCCGACACGCCGCCCTTGGTGCGGATGGTCGGCATGGCTTCCTTGCGGCCGGTCAGGATTTTGTGCGGATAGGCCTGATGGCCGACATCCCAGACCAGCTGATCGGCCGGCGTATCGAAGACATAATGCAGAGCGATGGTCAGCTCGACCGTGCCGAGCCCGGCGGCGAAGTGGCCGCCGGAAATGCTGACCGTGTGGGTCAGGTACTCGCGCAGTTCCTTGGCCAAGGGCTTTAATTGGTCTTTGGCAAGCTTGCGGACGTCGGCAGGTATATTGATGGTATCCAGGATAGGATAATTACCAGGTTTGTACATGTATAAATCAATTCCTTTAATCGGCACTTCTTTTTAAGCAGTCCTGTGATTATGCAGATTAATTCCTTAGTAATCAAATCGGTAATTAATGATCCCGCTGAATAATATAGAGCGACAGGTCGCGCAGCAGATCGGCTTCCTTGCCAAAAATGCCAAGGCTGTCAATAGCTTGTTCATGCAGTTCCTGTGCTTTTTGCTTGGCGCCGGACAGGCCCAGCAAGGCAGGATAAGTCGGCTTATCGTTATTCTTGTCCTTACCCTGGGTTTTGCCCAATGTGGTCGTATCGCTTTCCTCGTCGAGAATGTCGTCTTTGACCTGGAAAGACAAACCGATGCACTTGGCATAATGATCCAGCTTGGCTGCCACGGTCGGATCAATATCGGGTTTCGCCAATGTTGCCATATTGACGCTGGCGCGGATTAAAGCGCCGGTTTTGTGAATATGCATGTTTTCAAGTTCCGGCAGGCTCAGTTTAGTGCCCACGGACTCAAGGTCTATCGCCTGGCCTCCGACCATGCCCTGAGAACCGCTGGCCTTTGCCAGCATGGTGATCATTTTAAGGCGGCTGTCGGCATCGGCGGTCATGCTGGGATCATGCGCCAGTATTTCAAATGCCAGCGCCTGCAGGGCGTCGCCGGTTAAAATAGCGGTTGCTTCGTCAAAAGCCACATGGCAGGTGGGCTTGCCGCGCCTGAGATCATCATCGTCCATGGCCGGCAGATCGTCATGGATCAACGAATAAACGTGGATGAATTCGACCGCGCAGGCCGGTCCATCGAGTACTTCAGGAGGAATGCCGAGTGTCTTGCCGGTGCAATAAGCCAGCATCGGACGCATGCGTTTGCCGCCGTCGAGCACGCAATAGCGCATGGCTTCATGCAGTTTCTTCGGCAGGATGTTTTCATGGGGAAGTCGAGCATCCAGAGCTCTTTCTACACGGTTTTGACAAAAACTAAGGTATTCTTTTAACGCATTACTCATCAGTAAATGGCTCCAGGGTTTGATTGCCGTTTTTTTCCAGTAAGATCTGAACTTTCTGTTCTGCCTCCTGCAAGGCTTTTTGACAGGTTCGGGTAAGATTGACCCCGCGTTCAAATGACTTTAGTGATTCTTCCAGAGAAATATCACCTTGTTCCAGTTGTGTAACCAGCTGTTCAAGTTCCGCGAGCGAGTCTTCAAATAAAGTCGGGCTTTTCTTTTTCGGCATGTAGATAAAATATTTTCAAGATACAGTGTATAAATTAACCGGGGCATTATATATGAAATCGGCGGGCAAGTGGTCAGGAAAGAATGCGCCATCGCCGTTATGGGCGAAGCATGACGCGGGGCATTTGCACAATTCCAGTGCATTTTTACAGTGGGTTTTGCTTATCTTTAATATTGCTATCAGCATAGCCGCAAGTTGGGAGGGTTTCTTGATTCTCGCCATGTTTGCGGAATCAAATCTTGTATCCGCCGTTTCGACTGGTATGCGTTGACGGGGCAAGTGGCGGCTCCTGCAGGATGGCACGATACCGCTTCTGATATAAACAAATACCGGGGAATACTGTGAAAATAAAATGGTTAAGATTATTGCTGGCAGTTTTGGTGGCCGGCTTCCTGATCCCTGAAAGCCATCGGATTCCAGTCGCTGGCGCAAGCGTTGCCGACTGGCACCCGAAATCGTTCTGGTATTATCCGTGGGGCCGTTCCGGCGTGCATAAAGGCATTGATATTTTCGCCAGGGAAGGCGTGCCGGTGCTGGCGGCGAGCAGTGGCATGGTGGTTTATACGGGTGTCGATAGCCTGGGCGGTAATATCGTGCTGATACTGGGAGCAAAGTGGCGTTTTTATTACTATGCGCATTTACAGCGGGTTGATGCCCAGGGTTACCGGTTCGTGCACGCAGGAGAGCCAATCGGCGCAGTCGGCAGTACTGGCAATGCCAAGGGCAAGCCACCGCACTTGCATTTTGCCATCCGCAACCTGTTTCCTTCGCCGTGGTTATACAACTCCCGCAGGCCGCAAGCATGGAATACCATGTTTTACCTGGATCCCACTAAGTTTCTAACCGGTAAAGACAATCAATAAACAAACTTATACACGTTGCCAACGGCGATGCGCATCCCTACGATGCGATCATTTTTGCCGGGAAAAGCGGGCTTGCCATACGGGCGATGGAAGACGACTGGCAAGCAGGGGGCAATTCCATCTTCAAATCAATGGATTGATTATTTGGATATCAACGTGCCCGAGTTTGCTGACTGAAGGTCTATCCACAAATTCGCAAGGCTGCCGATGTGTCGATTCTGTTTCTGTATAGGCTCAATCCAGGATCTATACAGAGGATAGCGGGCAAACATGAATTGTGTTTTTTATCATCGTACAGATAAAAATATTTTAATGGTACGATGTGCGGCTGAACATTAGCATTAAACTCGGATTGTGAGTGATTAGGAAGTATGAGCAGTGAATATAACGCGGCGGCCATCGAGGTCTTAAGCGGATTGGAACCGGTGCGTAAACGTCCCGGCATGTATACGGACACCACCCGGCCCAATCATCTGGTGCAGGAAGTGGTTGATAACAGTGTTGACGAAGCGATAGCAGGGCATGCCGACAGCATCGACGTCTTTTTGCATAAAGACGGCGCCGTGTCGGTCGCCGATAACGGTCGGGGGATGCCGGTCGATATCCATCCCGAGCAGCGCATGCCGGGCGTCGAGGTGATCCTGACCCAATTGCACGCAGGCGGCAAATTCTCCAACAAGAATTATCAGTTTTCCGGCGGCTTGCATGGCGTCGGCGTTTCAGTCGTCAATGCCTTGTCGGAGAAGTTGGAGATAGAGGTCAAACGCAACGGCAAAGTCTATCGCATGGAATTCGCCAATGGCGACAAGCAGACCGAACTGACCGAAGTCGGAACGGTTGGTCGCAATAATACCGGCACGTCGGTGAAGTTTTGGCCGAATGAAAAATATTTCGATTCCAGCAAAGTCTCCGTCACCAAATTGAAACAGGTGCTGCGCGCGAAAGCGGTGTTGTGTCCGGGCCTTAAAATTACGCTGAAGGTCGAGCAACCTGAGGAAGAGATTGTCTGGTGTTACCAGAATGGTTTGCAGGAATATCTGCTGGACCGTATCGGCGATATCGAGTTTTACCCGCAGCAGCCGTTTATGGGCAATATGGCCGCGAGCCATGAGGCCGTCGAGTGGGGCGTCGTCTGGGCTATCGAAAATCCTGCCGAGGTGCTGGCCGAGAGCTACGTCAATCTGGTGCCGACGGCGCAGGGCGGCACGCATGTCAACGGTTTGCGGGCCGGTTTGACCGAAGCGATGCGTGAGTTCTGCGATTTCAGAAACATCCTGCCGCGCGGCGTCAAAGTGGCGCCCGAGGATGTCTGGGAAAACTGCCATTTCGTGCTTTCGGTCAAACTGGAAGACCCACAGTTTTCAGGCCAGACCAAGGAGCGACTCAGTTCCCGCGAATGCGTGGCGTTCGTGTCCGGCGTGGCCAAGGACAGCTTCAGTTTGTGGTTGAACCAGCATCCTACCGAAGGCGAGAAAATCGCCGAAATCATTATTTCCAGCGCCCAGAAAAGGCTGCGCTCCAACAAGAAAATAGTCCGCAAGAAAATCACCGCAGGCCCCGCCTTGCCCGGCAAATTGGCCGACTGTTCGGCGCAGGACATCGCCAGAACCGAACTGTTTCTGGTCGAGGGCGATTCGGCCGGCGGTTCGGCCAAGCAGGCGCGCGAGCGCGACTTTCAGGCGATCATGCCGTTACGCGGCAAGATCCTCAATACCTGGGAGGTGGAATCGAATCTGGTGATGGCTTCGCAGGAAGTCCACGATATCGCCGTGGCTTTGGGCATCGAACCCGGCTCCAACGATTTGCAAAACCTGCGTTACGGCAAGGTGTGCATACTGGCTGATGCCGATTCCGACGGCAACCACATCGCCACCCTGATCTGCGCCTTGTTCTACCAGCATTTTCCGGCGCTGGTAAAGGCCGGGCATGTTTTTGTGGCCATGCCGCCGTTGTACCGCATCGATGTCGGCAAAAAAGTGTTCTATGCACTGGACGAGTCCGAACGGCAGGGTGTAATGGACCGCATCAAGGCCGAAAAGCTCAAAGGCACGATCAATGTCCAGCGCTTCAAAGGACTGGGCGAGATGAACCCGAGCCAGTTGCGCGAAACCACCATGAACCCCGATACGCGCCGGCTCGTGCAGTTGACGGTCCAGGAAGAAGATGACACCACTGCCCAGCTGGACTTGCTGCTGGCGAAGAAACGCGCGCAGGACAGGAAGGCGTGGCTGGAGGCCAAAGGCAATCTGGCGGATATCCAGGTATAGCCGTCTACAAAGCCGGCGAATGGAACACGGCCATTTTCTCGATCTGCATATCGCGGAAGGTGTAGGGAATGCCGCCGGTTCCATGGCCGGACTCGCGCAGGCCCGCAAACGGCATCCAGTCCACGCGGAAAGCGGTGTGGTCATTGATCAGGACGGTCGATGCCGCCAGTTGCCTGTAAGCATACAGGGCGGTGTCGATATTTTGCGTGATCACTGAAGCCTGGAAGGCGTAAGTCAGGGCATTGGCCTGTCCGATAGCGTCATCCAGGCTGCTGTATGGGTAAACGCAGACGACCGGCCCGAAGACTTCCTGACGGCTGACCTTGCTGGCCGGCGATGCATTCAATAACACTGTCGGTTTGTACAACGAGTCCGAAAGCCGCTGGCCGCCCGTGACCAGTTCGGCGTTTTCAGTAACGGCTTCGTTTACCCAGGCTTCAATGCGGTCAACTTCGCTATGCCGGATCAGCGGACCGCAATCCGTGTCCGGATCGGCCGGATCACCGACCGCCATTTGGTCGGCCTGTGCCGCCAGCTCTTCCGCCACTTTTCTCGCGATCGATTCATGCGCATAAATGCGCTGCACCGATACGCAAACCTGCCCTGCATGATAAAAGCCGCCTTTGGCCAGCAATGGCAACATCCGTTCGAGGTCGGCGTCTTCAGCGACAATGACCGGCGCTACGCCGCCATGTTCCAGCGCGCAGCGCGTACCGGGCGCCAGTTTTGAACGCAGCATCCAGCCGACGCGGGCGCTGCCGATAAAACTTAAAAAGGCGACGCGCGGATCGGTCGCCAGTCGTTCGGCGACCTGAATGTCGTTTTCCAAGACGGGCTGACACCAGAGATCGGGCAGGCCCGCTTCACGCAGGATCTCCACCAGCATAAAGGCCGACAAAGGCGTCTCGCGCGCCGGCTTGATGGCGACAGGACAGCCGGCGGCGATAGCAGGGCCTACCTGATGGACAATCAGATTGATCGGATGGTTGAAGGCGCTGATCGCCACAACAGGACCAATGGGTTCCCTGTGCGTAAAAGCCAGCCGATGCATGGAGGCCGGGTTCAACTGCATCGGAACTTCCGTTCCGCGTTCCGTGCGGATGCATTCGACACAGATCCTGAGGCTGTCGAGCGCCCTCGTCAGTTCTATCTGAGTATCCTGATAAGGCTTGCCGCCTTCAGCCACGGCGGTGGCGATTAATGATTCGGTCTGCGTCTGCATGAGCGCAATCGCTCGTTCCAGAATGGCGATGCGTTCATGGGCTGGCAGCCAGCTTTTGCGGTCCTGAAACAGCGCATGCATGTTTTTCAATGCCTGTTCGGCTCCGGATGAATCAATGGCTTCAACGGAACCCACAAGCCGCTCGTCATAAGGCGAGAAGACTTCAACGATGCCGGCCGGAGCGGCGCCAGGTACTTTGATGGGATAGTGCATAAGTAATTCCTTTTGGATCATGGCATTAGCATTTTTTCTTTTAGACAGGCCAAAAGCAATAGGTGCTGCCGCTTATGATAACGGGATTATTTTAACGGCCTCGGTTCTTAATGAACTGGCGCCCGGCTTTAAAATGATTACAATGTCGGCTTTTTTCCAGCTTGCCTGGAGTCAGCAATAACATCACGAGAAGTACAAATTATGAGTAGTGAGCAAGCAATCAACAGCGCATCGTCCAGCGATATTTTTTCCTCGGCCTTTATGATTGGCAATGTGGGCGCCCCGTTTATCATTGGCCTGGCTGTCGGCTATTTCGCCAAGAAAATGCTGAAGCTGGCGCTGTTCATGGGAGGCGCTGCGGTTGTGCTGCTGTTCGCCTCCGAATATTACGGTGTCGTCAGTATCAGCGATGCCCACTTGCAGAGCGCGGCCAGCGCGGCAACCGATGCCGCGCAGCAATCCGGCACTTTCCTGATGGATCGGCTATCGAATATTACCAGTAAGGGAGCCAGCGGCGCCGCCGGTTTTTATTTCGGCCTGAAAATCGGCTGATAGATAGAGTCGACTCATAGCAAGCCCGGTGGAGCCAGTTTCATTCGTAGCACCGGTTATGAAAGGGCTTCAGTGTAGAATAGCCCTTCCTGAAGGTAAGGCGGTTTTCATTAGGGCATTTTTCAAAATTGTCCCTGCCATCAAACAAGGCTGCAAAGTCTTATTGAGTCGAGTCAATAAATCATGAATAAACAAGAAAAGTCGTTGGCCATGACGGTGTTGATGACCCCGGACATGGCAAATTTTTCCGGCAATGTACACGGCGGTGCCTTATTGAAGTTATTGGATCAGGTGGCCTACGCCTGCGCGGCGAAATATTGCAAGAGCTATGTCGTGACCGCATCGCTGGATCATGTGTTCTTTAAACAGATGATCAAGGTCGGCGAACTGGTGACTTTCAATGCCCATGTCAATTATGTGGGGCGCTCCTCGATGGAAATCGGCGTCAAGGTCGTGGCCGAGAATCTGATGACGGAAGAGAAAAGGCATACCAATTCCTGCTATTTCACCATGGTGGCCGTCGATGAACAGGGCAAACCCAAACAAATACCGAAACTACAGATAGAGAACGAAGTGGAAAAAAGATTATTTGAAGCCGCGGAAATGCGCAAAAAAATGCGTCAGGAATTCATGGAAAAGAGCCGCGCGTTACATGTCGATTTACCAAAGGATGAATTGTGATTGTGGGTATACAAGAGAATTACGAACAACTGCCGTTAAAGCATTTTGCCGAGAAAGCCTACCTGGATTACTCCATGTATGTGATTCTGGACCGGGCTTTGCCGCATATCGCTGACGGCCTGAAACCGGTACAGCGGCGCATCGTTTACGCGATGTCGGAGCTGGGCCTGACGGCGGCGGCGAAATACAAAAAATCGGCCAGAACGGTCGGGGACGTGCTCGGTAAATACCATCCGCACGGCGATTCGGCCTGCTACGAAGCCATGGTGCTGATGGCACAGGATTTTTCCTACCGCTATCCGCTGATCGACGGGCAGGGCAACTGGGGCTCGCCGGACGACCCGAAATCGTTTGCGGCCATGCGTTACACCGAATCGCGGCTGACGCCTTATGCGCAGACCCTGCTGAGCGAGTTGGGGCAGGGCACGGTCGATTGGACCGACAATTTCGACGGCACGCTGAAAGAGCCGGTTTTACTGCCGGCAAGACTGCCGAACGTGCTGCTGAACGGCACGATGGGCATCGCCGTCGGCATGGCGACCGACATTCCGCCGCACAATCTGCGCGAAGTGACCAATGCCTGCATCGAGCTGCTGGATAATCCCGATTGCCCGACGGAGGCCATTTTCAGCCATATTAAAGGCCCTGATTATCCGACCGATGCCGAAATCATCACGCCCGCCGAGGAGATACGGAAAATGTATGTCAGCGGCGGCGGCTCGGTAAAAATGCGCGCCAGATACGAGTTGGAAGACGGCAATATCGTCATCACGGCCTTGCCGCATCAGGTATCCGGCGCCAAATTGATGGAGCAGATTGCCGCGCAAATGCTGGCGAAAAAACTGCCGATGATCGAGGACTTGAGGGACGAGTCGGACCATGAAAATCCGACCCGCCTGCTGGTCATACCGAAGTCGAAACGGCTCGATGTCGGGGCGGTCATGTCGCATCTGTTTGCTACGACAGACCTGGAAAGAAGCTATCGCGTCAATATGAACATGATCGGTCTGGACGGCCGGCCGCAGGTCAAGGGGCTCAGAGACATCCTGACCGAATGGCTGACGTTCCGTACCGAGACGGTCCGGCGCCGGCTTCAGCATCGGCTCGACAAGGTGCTGGCGCGGTTGCACATCCTGGACGGCTTGCTGATCGCCTACCTGAATATCGATGAAGTCATCGCCATTATTCGCAATGAGGACCATCCCAAGCCGGTGCTGATGGCGCGGTTCGGGCTCAGCGATCTGCAGGCTGAAGCGATTCTCGAATTAAAATTGCGGCATCTGGCCAAACTGGAAGAGATGAAAATCCGCGGCGAGCAGGATGAATTGGAAAAAGAGCGGGCCGCGCTGGAGAAAACCCTCGGTTCCAAAAAATTGCTCAACCGCCTGATCAGAAAAGAGCTGGAGCGCGATGCCGAGAAATACGGTGATGACCGCCGCTCGCCGATCGTCGAACGACAGGCCGCGCAGGCCCTGGATACGACCGAGCTGATCGCCAATGAGCCATTGACGGTCATCCTGTCGCAGAAAGGCTGGATCAGGGCGGCCAAGGGGCACGATATCGATGTGACCAGTCTGAACTATCGCTCCGGCGACGGTTTTCTCGATGCGGTCAGGACCCGGACGACCCAGCCGGTGTATCTGCTCGATTCAACCGGCCGGGCTTACAGCACCTCCGCGCATGACCTGCCGTCGGCCCGAACCCAGGGCGAGCCGCTGACGGGCCGCCTTAATCCGCCGGCCGGCGCCTACTTCACGCATCTGCTTGCAGGCAGCCCCGACGACTGGTATGTGCTGGCCAGCAATGCCGGCTACGGCTTCCGGGTACAGCTCAAGGAGCTGTTGAGCAAGAACAAAGCCGGCAAGACGCTGATTACGCTGCCGAATGGCGCCAAGGTTTTAAAGCCCGCACCGGTCCGCCATGAATCCGATCTGCTTGCCGCCGTCACCCAGCAGGGCCGGTTGCTGATTTTTCCGGTCGCCGAGCTGCCGGCGCTGGCAAAAGGCAAAGGCAACAAACTGATCCAGATTCCAACGGCTGATCTGGCCGCGGGCAGGGATCAGGTGATGGCAGTGACTGCGCTCCCGGAAAACGGCCAGCTGAAAGTGCTGTCGGGCAAGCGCCATATAACGCTGAAGCCGGCCGATATCGAGCATTACTCAGGCAGCCGCGCCAACAGGGGAACGGCTTTGCCGAGGGGCTTTCAGCGGGTTGACGGAATGGAATGTGAGTGAGCTGCTATGCAATCGTAGGTTACGCTGTAACCGACATTCCGCAACCAATGTAGGGGCGGACCTGCGTGTCCGCCCTGTTTCGGGGGCACAACGGGTTATCGGAGAACCGTTGGGCAAGGGCGAACACACAGGTTCTCCCCTATGTGTCTGTTCATTTTACGGAATCAGGGCTCAATCATCCCCGAAACCAGACCAAGATGATGAATGACTCGGCTGTAATAGGCTTCTTAGGTAAAATTTTGCTGCGGAATGTAGGCTGAAAATTTTACTCGTCAGAGCAAGGCTGACTAAAGAAGGCAGGCGTTCCAGGCGACGCAGTGAAGCGCATCGCGCGCGAAGGATGCGCCTCCTGTCGTCGCCACATCCTATGTGGCAGATATATTTTGCAGCTAATACCTGTGCTTATTCCTGACTGGTGTAATGGCAAACATGATCAAAAATCCGATGCCGGCAACAATGGCCAGCCACTTTGACAGGTCATATAACCGGCGTGACTTGCGGTTTGCTTTCTTGATGATCTTGAAATCGTCCAGATAAATCGTTTCGCAGGCGCCGTTACCGGTGTCGTCGCGGACGATGCTGGTGCCGCGCTGAAAGCCGTTGGCTTTATTGGAATAACTCGCCAGAACGCCTTTCAGGCGGATATGATCGCCGGGTTCGGCGGACATCAAGACGCTTTTGACGTCGTCGCTATCGGTCAGCAGATGGTTATTGGACAGCGCATTCATTCTAAACAGGGCGCCGATCGCGTTATCGGGCCAGGATGCCCAGCAGGTCCAGCTGTCATTGTTGAAGGTCATGCTCTTGTAAACGCCTGACTCGACATTTCCGCCCCAGATCACGCAGAGATCGCGCAGATTGATAAAATCCTTCCAGCGTTTGTGATGCCAGATATCGCTGAAATCATCGGAGTCGTGGTAGCTGACGACGACGCCATCAAGCTCATAGCTGAATTCTGGCTGGATGGTATATTCCTGACCGTTGACTCTTGTTATAAACGCTTGCTCGGGAATACGCGTTTGTCTGGGCGCTTCAAGATGGTCCAGATCATAATACGAGGGGTCGGGCAGTTCGTTCTTGTAGAAAGCAGTGATACCCATCGTCGATAGGCTGAGCATGAAAAGCCATTTGAACAGGCGTTCAAAAACGGAAGAAAGCGGCATGATAATTTCCTTATGTAACGCAGTAGGGCGCGCTGATGTGTCCTTACGGTATCAGTCTGCCTGCCGGCAAATGCAATGTCCGCTTATCAAGCGCTAAGGCGGCTTCATGCAGGGATTCCGAAATGGTTGGGTGCGCGTGTATGGTTCTGGCCAAATCTTCACTGCTGGCGGAGAACTCCATGGCCAGCACGGCTTCGGCGATCAGCTCGGAAGCATGGGCGCCAATGATATGAACGCCGAGTATGGTGTCGGTATCGGCATGGGCAATGATTTTAACCAAGCCATCGGGGGAGCCTTTGACGTGAGACCGGGTGGAGGCCGTCAACGGGAAAGTCCCGATCTTGATATTCTCGCCTATGGCTCTCAAGGCCTGTTCGGTCTGGCCGACCCAGGCAATTTCGGGTTCGGTATAAATAACGCTGGGCAGGATGTCGTAGTTAATCGGAGTGTGAATGCCGGCAATCTGTTCGGCGACAAAGACGCCTTCTTCTATGCCTTTATGGGCCAGCATGGGGCCGAGCAAGGTCAGGTCGCCTATCGCATAAACACCAGGCAGGGTAGTCCGGCAGTTTTCGTCGACATGAATAAAACTGTTTTCGTCGAGCACTAAATTGGTTTCCGCGGTAGCCAGGTTTTCGGTATTAGGCTTCCGGCCCGAGGCGACGATCAGTTTGTCCACGCGCAGGCAATGCTGACCTTCATTATCCTGATATTCAACACTAACTTTCTTATGGCTTTTTTTAGCGGAGATGACCCGCGCGCCCAAACGCATGTCCAGGCCCTGTTGTGTATAGATGCGATAGGCCTCACGTGAAATCTGCTGATCGGTCAGGGTTAAAAAGTTTTCCTGAGCTTCCAGCAGAATGACTTCCGAGCCAAGCCTGCTCCATATACTGGCCAACTCAAGACCAATGACGCCGGCACCGATGATGCCCATTTTTTTGGGTACGCTGTCAAGGTTTAAGGCGGCGGTGGAATCGATGATGAATTCGTTGTCGACCGGGGCGCAGGGCAGGTCGACCGACGAAGAGCCGGCGGCCAGAATAATATTCCCGGACTGAATGACTGACGGTGCCGAATGGTCAAGCGGGGTTATTTCCACCTGACGCGCATTGAGCAGTTTGGCATGGGCATGGATACGGGTAATGCCGTGATAAGTAAATATATCGGCGATTTTAGCGCTGAGCGTCTCAATGATTTTGTTTTTTCGCTGCATCATTTGTCCCATATCCAGGGATATATTTTCGACATGTATGCCGTGTTTGCCTATTTCGTGGTTCAACAAATGATAAATTTTCGCCGACTCGAGCAATGCTATTGAGGAAACGCAGCCGGCATTAAGATAAGTGCCACCCAGGCTGCTCTGGCGCTTATTATTGCTCCAGTTGTCGATGCAGGCCGTTTTTAAACCAAGCTGAGCGCATCGGATGGCGCTGACATAGCCCGCGGGCCCGGCACCGATAACGATGACATCATAATGTGGGTGTTGTTTTGACATAACTATTGCCTTCTTAAATATTAAGAAGTAGGTGAGCCGGGGCTTCCAGACATTCTTTGATGGTCACAAGGAATTGCACGGCATCGCGTCCGTCAACCAGGCGGTGATCGTAGGACAGGGCCAGGTACATAATGGGACGGGCGACGATCTGACCGTTTTCGACCACAGGGCGTTCCTTGATGGCGTGCATGCCTAAAATGGCACACTGCGGCGGGTTCAGTATCGGTGTCGATAGCATCGAACCGAAAATGCCGCCGTTGGTAATGGTAAACGTGCCGCCCTTCAAGTCCTCGTAGCCTAACGTGGCATTGCGTCCCTTTTCGCCGAAATCGGCAATGCTTCTTTCGATACCGGCAAAATCGAGCTGGTCGGCATCGCGCAAAACCGGCACGATCAGGCCGCGCGGGGTCGTGACGGCAATGCCTATGTCGTAGTAGCCGTGATAAATAATATCGTTGTCGTCAATGGAGGCGTTAACGGCCGGAAAACGTTTTAACGCTTCGATGGAGGCTTTGACGAAAAACGACATAAAGCCCAGTTTGACATGGTGCTTTTGTTCGAAGCGGGCTTTGTACTGATTGCGAAGATCGATAACGTTTTGCATATTGACTTCATTAAATGTCGTCAGCATGGCCGCGTTTTGTTGGGCCTGTAGCAGGCGTTCGGCAATCTTCGCCCTTAAGCGTGTCATCGGCACCCGCTGTTCCGGACGCAGGTTCAAAGAAGGCGCGGCCGGCTCGACAGGCTTGAGTTTCTCCGGTTTGGCGGGCGCGGGTGCGGCTTCAGGTTCTGGAAGTTCGGCTTCCGCTTCTGGCTGCTTGTGACTTTCCAGATAGTCGAGCACATCGGTCTTGGTGATGCGGCCGTTTTTGCCGGTGCCTTTAATACCGGCGGGATCGATATTTTTTTCAAAAATCATTCGCCGTACCGAAGGGCTTAATGCGGGAGTCGCTTCACCGTATGCCTCTTGCGTTTCGGGCGCGGCCGTTTCGACAGCCTCGGTTTCCTGTGTCTGAACGGCCTGTTGTGTCTGGACGTCTTGCGGATCCAGCACGGCCAGCACTTCGCCGGCTACCACTATCGCGCCGTCTTCCTTGCGTATTTCACGCAGAATACCTGATTCCGGCGCGGGGACTTCAAGTACCACTTTATCGGTTTCCAGGTCGACGAGATTGTCGTTTTTATTGATGATGTCGCCGGGCTTCTTATGCCAGGTTGCCAATGTGGCGTCTGAAATCGATTCGGGTAGGTTAGGGACTAAGACTTCAATGCTCATGTTATTTTCCTGAAGGTTTGCCGTATAAGGCCGATTCTACGACGGCTTTTTGTTGTTCTATATGGATACGGAAATTGCCCACAGCAGGGGCGGCAGATGCCTCTCGGCCGCTATAAGTCATGGTGATATGTGGCTCCAGATTGTCGGCAAAATGATGTTTTGACTGATACCAGGCCCCCTGATTCTGGGGCTCCTCCTGGCACCAGACGAATTCTTTCATGGCGGGGTATTTCGCCAGTTCCGCCCTGAATGCTTCAGCGGGGAACGGATACAGTTGTTCCAGGCGCGTGATGGCGACATGTTTCAGGTCGTCCTGGCGCCGTGCTTCGAGCAGATCATAATAAACTTTACCGGAACACAGAATAAAGCGCGTGATTTTTTTCGGGTTGATCGGATCCTGGTCACCGATGACCGGTTGAAATTGGCCGTCAGTCAGGTCTTCCAGCGTCGATACGGCAAGTTTGTGTCGGAGCAGGCTCTTAGGCGTCATGACGATCAGCGGCTTTCTATAGGGCCTGATCAACTGCCGACGCAATAGATGGAATATCTGCGCCGGCGTGGTCGGATTGCAGACCTGCATGTTGTGTTCGGCGCATAGCTGCAGGTAGCGTTCGAGTCGTGCGGATGAATGCTCCGGACCCTGGCCTTCGAAGCCATGCGGCAACAGCATGACCAGACCGCTCAACCGACCCCATTTGGTTTCGCCGGAACTGATGAATTGGTCGATGACGACTTGCGCGCCATTGGCAAAATCGCCGAATTGCGCTTCCCAGATGACCAACGTATTCGGAACGGTTGAGCTGTAGCCGTATTCAAAACCCAAAACGGCGGCTTCCGAAAGCAGTGAATCGAAAATCTGCGCCCGGCCCTGATCCTTGTCCAGGTGTTTCAGCGGCGTGTGAGTTTTGCCATTCAGCTGATTATGCAGCACGGCATGCCGGTGGAAGAAAGTGCCCCGGCCCACGTCCTGTCCGGTCAGGCGTACGTGGTATTTATCCATCAGCAAGGTCGCATAGGCCATGTTCTCGGCAAACCCCCAGTCCAGCGGCATGGCGCCGGCGGCCATTTTACGCCGGTTGTCCATGATTTTGGCGACGCGCGAATGCAGTTCGAAGCCGGCCGGCAGCCGCTGCATCTGATCGTTGCAGAAGCGAATGTGATCAATCGAAATGGAGGTGTCGCAGGGCGTGTCCCAGCTGCCGTTCATGAATTGGTTCCATTGCGTGGTATATGAGTAATGATTGTTATCCAGTATGGGGCGCGAAACGACGCGGCCGGCATCGAGCTGCTTCTGATACTCCTGTTCCATCTGGTTGGATTGCTCTTCCGTAATGATGCCTTCCCTGATGAGCCGTTCCGCGTAAATTCGCCGCGTGGTTTTGTGCTGGCGGATTTTCTTATACATACGCGGCTGCGTGGCCGAGGGCTCGTCGGCTTCATTATGGCCGAGACGGCGGTAGCAGATCAGGTCGATGACCACGTCCTTGTTAAAGGTCATGCGATAGTCGAGTGCCAGTTTCGTGACAAAGTTGACGGCCTCGGGGTCATCGCCCGTAACATGAAAAACCGGTGCCTGAATCATGCTGGCCACATCGGTGCAGTACAACGTGGATCGGGCGTCCTGTGGGTTGCTGGTGGTAAAGCCGATCTGATTGTTGATGACGATATGAATCGTGCCGCCGGTCGAGAAGGCTCGGGTCTGAGACATGTTCAGGGTTTCCATGATGATGCCTTGCCCCGAAAACGCGGCATCGCCATGGATCAGTACCGGGATAACCGCATTTTTGCCTTCGGCTCCGGCTCTGTCCTGGCGCGCCTTTACCGAGCCTTCCACAACCGGGTCGATAATCTCCAGATGCGACGGATTGAAAGCCAGCGTTAAATGCACCGGCCCACCGGCCGTGGCGATATTCGATGAAAAACCCATGTGATATTTGACATCACCGGAACTGACGCCGGGCGATAACGTCGGCATGCCGGCGAATTCATCGAACAAACTGGCAGGGCTTTTGCCGAGAGTATTGATCAGCACATTCAGCCGGCCTCTATGCGCCATGCCGATCACAATTTCCTTCACGCTTTTATCGCCCGAGCCTTGAATGATCTCGTCGAGGATGGTGATCAGTGATTCTCCGCCTTCCAGCGAGAAGCGCTTTTGGCCGACAAATTTTGTATGCAGATAGTTTTCAATGCCTTCTGCCGCGGTTAACTGTTTAAGCAGCCAGCGTTTTTTTTCAGACTCTATGACATTGGCTTTCGGGTTTTCCAGGCGATTTTTTATCCAGCGTTTGATCGTCGTATCGACAATATGCATGTACTCCGAACCAATGCTGCCGCAGTAAATGTCCTTCAGGCCGGCGATAATGTCGCGTAGACGCAACCGGTCGGCGCCATGCAGCAGATCCGCATCGAACAGTGTATCCATATCGGGGGCGGACAGGCCGTAAAAAGCCGGGTCAAACTCGGGCGGTGGCGGCGCTGTTTTGCCTAGCGGATTATTTTGGGCGATCTGGTGTCCCCGGACGCGATAGTGGTTGATGAGTCGGGCAACGGCGGATTGTTTTTTGACGCTTTCTTCCGTAAATCCTTGCAGTTCAGCCAGCCGGCCCCGGGATTTAGTCGCGAGTCGCGCAAAGCGTTCCACAATAGGGCTATGGGCTGCTTCATAATCGACGCCGTTGTGAATGGCGCTGAATTCCTTTTGCCAACTGGGCTCAACCGATTCAGGATCTTCGAGAAACTTTTCATACAGGTTTTCAATGAAACTGGCGTTGCTGCCATAGAGGCTAGAAGAATCTTGAAAAAGTTTAAGCAGTTTACTCATTAGGATTATCCAATTTATTCGAAATGGGTTTTCACTTTTTACCAGGTCCGCAGTGGTATATTACTCAGTTAAGCGTTGTCTGGCTAAAAATATGGTTTATTTTAGTGGCAAAGGCAATCATAAAGTTTCATCCGCTTGTTGTTGAGATAAAAAAA